>Ga0190313_1001660_pt1 | contig 11776 bp, 26 predicted proteins | sample 4870071011_MG_FD_169989 | JGI IMG/M metagenome (GOLD analysis project Ga0190313, IMG submission 169989) | Hydrothermal vent sediment bacterial communities from Southern Trench, Guaymas Basin, Mexico - 4870-07-10-11_MG | ecosystem: Environmental > Aquatic > Marine > Hydrothermal vents > Sediment ...
AAATGTACATAGACGTTAGAGCATCAGAGAACAAAGGACACAATGTCTGGACGGTAAAAGCGAATTATATTGAAATAGCAATAAAATTATTTAAATATGATTTAGGGTCAGAGCCAGCAAACAGTAAGATTACAGTTGTAAAAAGGACGTACTTAGATAAAGAAAAAACAACCTATGTTGATGAAACTTTAATAGATGGAGTTGACAATAGCGTTCTCGTAAGAGATTACGAATATTTTGAGCATGAGTATATAATAACTGTAGAAGAAAGTAAAATACGCATTGTGGGGGTGATTAGATATGCTTAAATACATAAAAAGATTAGAATATAAAGCAGATAAAATAGAGTTTATTGGTAAAGATAGTAAAACAGTGGCTGAGTTTACAAGCAAATTTTCAGATACCCTTAAACTCAAAGGAAAATATGAGTTACAAGCCGATTTGAATGCTGATGGGCATAGCATAACTAATGTTGGTGAGATTGTATCGAAGGGAGATGTATATATTCAGAATGGCGGTATTCTTAAAGTTGGGTATAATTCGAATCTTGGAACTAACGAAGTTGAAGTGTTAAGGATTGAAAAGAGTTCTGGCGAATGGTCAAGTCCGTTGACACATACTACAAGAACTGAGGAAGGATATGAAGATAGCAGTGGAATATGGCGTTTTAGAGTTCATAGTTGGGACTACGGTGCTGGTTTGCAAATATATAATGAGGGGGATGACAAGGTCTATTGGTTTGCTGATGTTAGGACAACGACAGTTAAGCAGAGGATGAATTTAGTGCCTTACGATGACAATACTTATAACTTAGGTAGTGAGAGTTTGAGATGGGCAAATATATATTGTAAGCGTTTTGGTTCTGGCTCATTGAAAGATATAGATGATGCAGTTGAGTGCAATAGCAGCATTAAGTTCAGCGGTCACTGCTATAGTTTGTTCGAAAATCCGACACACACAATGCCTTGGGGTGACGTAATAAGGTATGGCGGATTTATTATAAGACATCATGATACTGAGGTTAACGGGAATAGGGGTGCAGAGATAAGTTCGTGGGATGCAAGAAGCTTGGTGTTCTTTAGCTTTAATGAAAACGACGGGTGGAGCTTTGTTAAGGTTGATAGAACAAATAAGACGATGGAGGAAGTGCTGTTCATAGGTGTGGATGGACATCCTGTGCGACAGGTGAAGGGAGGAGTGGAATTAGGTTTTGATGGAAATAATTGCTACGTGAACGCATATCCGCAGGATGACAACGACAGAATTTTGTATTTGAGTGCAAGGCGTCATGTGGGTGATGGAAAAGGTGCGAGTGATTTTGTTCTATTGAAACCAGGAGGACATTTTGTGCCAAACGAGGACAATGCACAGAACTTAGGTGAAAGCTCAAAAAGATGGGCAAACGTCTATGCGGTAAATGTTGTTACAGGCGACGTTAAATTTGATAATAAATGGAAAATAACTGAATATGAAGAGGATGGTAAGCTAATAGATGGGCTAAGGGTGCTGAATGCGAAGGGCGAAGAAGTGCTTAGGATAACTAATGAAGGTGTTTGGTTTAAAGGTAAAAAGATAGCTTAGGGTGATGAAGATGGTAGTGGCAAAATGGTCGCAAATAAGAATTGGTGATAAAGTTATAGTATGGAAGTTTTACAATACACAGGAAGATTTAGAGGCTTTTGGAAGCAGAGGTTTAACTCTAACGGATGAAGAACTAAAACAGTTAATGACTGAAACTTTTCTTGAGTTGTATAAAACCAGAATCGATGGAGTCGAAATAAAAGACAAACCAGAAACACTACTTGAGAAATTGGCGAAGAGAGCATACGATGAGTATTTAAATGCAAAGAAGCAGGAACTACAACGACAGAGTGAAACTATAACTCTTGAAACATGAACGAAAAAGAGATTATACAACTACTACAAGAAGATCCGCAAACTCAAGAAGAAAAGCTCAATTGGACATTTAAAGCTACAAAACTCCTTCTTTTATTACAACTTGAACAGATTAAAACTTTCAAATTAATAAAGAAGATAGTATTAGTTATTTTAGCTATTATAGCGACTCGGTTTGGTATTAATATATCGTTAGGTGTTTAATATGGAAAAGAAGAAACCAGAACCGACATTAGAGGAAATGCCTCTTCTTGAATATACGTTAAAACGTTACGCCAAAAGGTTAGCGAGAAGGCTCGGATTAGCTGAGGATATAGTAGAAGAAAAGTGGGATGTTTGGGTAGATGGATCGTTAACGTATTGGGAAAACAAAGCTAGAATCCAACAAGAGTTGCTAAAGTTAGCCAAGCCTGAAAGGAAATTTGAAGCTAAAGAATACGTTTCAGAGTTAGAACGTTACGAAGAGGAAGAAATCCATAAGCAGCTTGAGTATCTACTCTATACATTGAGAGACATCTTGGAAGGCAATACAAGCAGCGACTACTATATAATGGCTGAGGAAATGAATCTCTTAGAAGAACCAATATCGAGATGGATTCAAGAACTCGAAGATTGGAAGAACACCGTCATAAGAAAGACTTTCATAAGGAAATATCAAAGTCTGCTTAACGAATTGGTACAGATCCAGCTAAGGCTTAAAGCCTACAAGGCAAAACATGGCGATGTTCCAATTAAAGAATTAGTTGGTAAATGGGATAAACTCTTTGAAGATTTGGCAACTTCTAAAGTTACTATTGAAGAGGAAGAAGTCGAGCTTATTAAACCTATTGTTGTGGAAAAGCCTACAACTCTAAAGAAGCTTGAAATTGAAGAAGAGGAAGAAAAGGAAATTAAAAAGACATTAGAAGAAATGACAGAGTCAGAAGCAATAGAATACTTTAAACAGCTTGAAGCAGAGATTAAGAAAGCTACTAAGTTACCGCTAAAGCAGAGTTATGAGAGACTTAAGAAATTAGCTCCAGAGATTAAGAAAATTGTCGAGAGTCCAGCATATCAAACAATGTTTGAAGCTCAAGCAGTAGCATATTACTTCAAACAAGCTTTCTATCCATTAGTGGTTTATTACAAAGAAAGAGATAAGTATAAGTGGTTACTCAATGTTAAAAGTCCTGTGAAGGTAGTAGTCGCCTAACGGTGATATTTATGACTGATTTAGAGAAAGATGAGTTAAAAGAATTCATGAAAAAGCTAAAAAAAGAGTTAGAGGCTAAAGAGGTTCGATAATATATCTTCAGCTTGGATTTTTTGAGTGTAATGTAGAATATAGTCCAAATATTTATGTCCTGTTATTTTTGCTATAAGTTGTGTTGGAACTCCTTTTTTGGCTAAGTATGTTACGAATGCATATCTAAGACTATGTGTGTTAAATCCATAGGTTCTTTTACAGTACATAGCAACTTTGTGCTTGTTTGCTTTCTCTATAACATACTTAACCCTTAAAACATCTTTTTTAGAAATTTCCTCAGGCAACACTATTAACCTCTCATAGCCGTCTTTTCTTTTCATCACATTAATATACATCTCTCTTTTGAAATCATTGACAATAGCTTTAAGAAAGTTTATAGCTTCCGAAACTCTACAGCCGTTCCTAAGTTGTGTCAGTAAAATTATATCGTATGCTTTACTCGTATCTCTATTAGTTTCTCTAAAGTGTTTTAGTATTAGTTTATATGTTTGTTCATAGTCAAGACCTCTATCCCATGCATAGGGTTTACTCATAACGTTAACTTACATAATTCTGCTTAATGTAAGTTAACGTTAATGGCTTATAAACGTTAACTTATGACCCTAAGTTAACAGTCTCCAGACGTATCGCACTTATATTAATTAAATAATGTAATTAATATATGGAACGATGTCTAACTTGCAGGTTCTGGACACCCATGAACGAATATGAAGGCTATTGCTGGCTTAGAGGCATTTACACAGATGGAAATTACAAATGCTACAACTACAAGAAACACAGTTAATAGTAACTGTTATATAGTTAATATTAACTATATAACAGTATGAGAGTGATGAAGTCAGTAGTACTGGACATGGAGCATATACACAAAGCACAGAAATTAATAGAGGCTAAAAAATACGAAAACTTCTCAGAGATCGTAAGAAAAGCTTTAGAAATGCTGTTTAAGGAGGAGGGAGTTTAAATGGATGCATTAGAACTTATTGAATGGATTATAGAACATAAGACTTGCATCTGTGGCGGCGAAATTGAGGAAACAGAAGATGGCGTATGGGTTTGTAAAAAATGCGGACTTAGGATAAAAGAGGTGAGGTAAACTATGCAAAAGCGTTTGTTAGAGTTTGAAAATGCTAAAGGTTTCTTGCAGAACAATATACTACAACAACTACAACGCATAAAAGAGTACATTGAAAAAATAGACTTTGATGAGGAAACTCTTAAACAAATTGACGACTTGCTTTTTGATATTAAAAAGGTTATTTCAGATAAGTTGAGGGGGGGTAGAGATGAGGATAGGAATGATAGAAGTCATACATAATGTAGACGAATTTTTAGAAATACTTTCTGATGGGAGCAGAATACACTATGAACTGTATTGGAGGCCTATAGAGTATTCAAGGGAAACAGGATTAATATATGAGATAGAAGCTGGAATAAACCTATACGGCTTAGCGAAAGAAGGACACATAGTTGTATGCAACATTTTTAAAAGAGTTACATGGGAGTCTCCAGAATTGCGAAAGTATAACAAAGGAGGATTACATGAAGACTATAATGCCTGGATAAAAGACGTTTGGAAAGAATTTGAAGAAATAGCCTCTTCTCTTAAGGCGACTAAAGGAAGATTTGAATGGAGGGTTGAAAATGGATTTCGCAAAGATAAAGGTTCTAAGTGATTGCATTTACGAGCTTAGGAAAATGAGATCAATAATGGCAAAAAACGGACTAACAGAAATAGCTGAAGAGATGGACAAAGTAGTAGAAAAAATGGTTGAGAAATTGCATGAAATAACAGGAGTGAGAAAATGACACTAATAAATTTTGATACGAGATGTTTAAAAATCTCCAGAAGAAATAAGCGTTACACTAAGGGCTGTAATCCTTAATAACATAAACGCTGAACTCGTGTTACTTCATAATTTTTTGAACGACTTTATAAAAATCTTAGACTTAGAAACAGTAAATTATCACCCTAAATTTAGACAAGAAATCTTAGAGAAGACTAAACCTATTGCTAAAGATTTGGATGAATTAGGAGAAAAATACCTTAAAAAAGTAGATTTAGCTACAGATTTAGCTTTAATACAAACACTATTAACAACTACCATTTTAGCGATAGAAGTAACGACAACTAGAATTGCAAAACTTGTAGAAGACGAATTAGGCAAACTAGGAGGGGTAAAGGGTGAAGGATATGAACAAAGATAAACTGCTTAAAGAGTTCGTAGAATTCCTAAAAAAGCAAAATTATAGTCCAACAACTGCATACGTATATAAAAATCGAGTTAGATCTATTCTTAACAAAGTAGACAGATACAATGCTTCTTTAGAAGAAGTTACAGAAATCCTCAGAAAAAAAGGAATCAGAGAGAAAGTAATAGTACAATATACTTGGGCTTGGGAGAAATGGCATGAGTTTATCGAAGAGATGAAATTAAATGACGTATACTATTAAATAGCAAAATAAAAATTAATCTTAGTCATATTACGCAGCGGTAAAGAAAAAAGTAAAAAATTAATCTTCATTTTTTATATTTTCTATCTTTTTTGCAAACCTGTACAATTTCTTTAAATCGAGTTTTGGCTGGTTTATATCACCGTAAAGGTATTTTATCAAGTTGTATAAACTTGCATTTACTAACTCCTTATCTTTGCTGCTAAAGTCGGACACTGCAAATTTATCCATGACTTTGACGAACCAGTTTCTGAGCAACTCAAAATCATTAAGCTCTACGTCTTTAGATTCTAACTCTGCTATTTTTGCCTCAAGTTCTGAAACTCTACTTCTCAAAGACGTTATTATTTCGTGTTCTTTTAGCCTTAGCTCAGTCAAATAGTCGATTAAATGCTTTACGTGGTCTGTTATATAACATGCCTTGTGCTTCTCGAAAAAGTCAAGAAGTTTAGTTATGATGGCATGCTCTGGCAAGTCTTCACCCATTCGCTCAAATTCAATCCTTAGTTGAAAAATCTTTTTCTTTATTTCGTTTGGTACTTTTATACTACTCCAACCCTTCATGTTGTAATGTACAAGTAAAAGTATATGAAGGTTACCTATGGGCGTATATATAGAGGTTCAAAATGTTACCGTTAGTAGACATTATGATACCTATATGTTCAGAAGCTATGATATTGTTCGTATTCGTATGATATACTCTTAGCACTTTCTTAGCATTCTTGTATAAAAATATCGAATACGCTCATTTAGATACCATTAGTAACCTACGTATAGACTTCTCCGCTCAGGCTTGGATACTCTATAAGACGTAAATGATTACTCTCATGATCATCATGAACGTTTAAAAATATATACGATTAAAGAGTAGATACATATATGATGCCTGTAGGTTTGAAAGACATATACCTATCCCGAAGTGGGAACGTCCTAATTTATGAAATCGTTTTTGACAATGAGAACATGGCAAAAATGGCAAAGGATATCTTAAAGCAAAACATGGATAAAATGCTCCCTGTGGGAATGGATAAACTTGCGAAAGAGGTTGAAATATCTCAAGAAGGCAATAAAATAATTCAAAAATACATCATGAAGGATGAGAAAACGGCAGAATGTCTGTTTTACTTAATGAAACAGCTACAGGGAGATCTGACATGAAGGTAGGTGATTAAAATGGCTAACAATGATGTAGTTAAGAAAATTGTAGAGATCGGAAGACGTATAGGGTTAAAGCCAGATGAGGTAGAAGACATGGACAAATTCATAGATGCTGTTTATAATTATGTCATGAAAAGACCAACGACAGAATCAGAGAGAACAAAATCTATAGGTGAAATGTTATTGGATGTTGCAAGAGGTTCTAAAGCCTTGGAAGATCCAGTAAGAGCGTATTATATTTTCAGAGCGATTGAAGAACAAAGATATAAAGAGGGTTTTGAGGATGGGATTAAATTATCGAGTTCAAAAGAATATCGAGAAGTTAAGAGAAGGGAAACTCAAATATTAAGCTCAATATTAAAAATATATGAAGATAATATAATACCTTTGGTAAGTAATATGATGCAACTTTTCAGGGAAACGTTCTCAGGTCAACAAACACAACAACCTAATATAAAAATTAAGTTTAAGGAGTGATTCTAAATGTCAAGAGGTTTAAAAGGCCATGAGCATATTAAAGTTAACCTAAGCGTTGAGAAAAAGCTTTTGGAGTTATTCACTCAGGAATATCCAGACATCAATTTAAGCTATCTCTTGGAGTTAGTACTGCAAGAAGCTCTAAAGCTTAAAGGTATAAACTATGAGCTTTATGAAGACATTGTTTTAGAGAAGAAAGCTCATAGGGTTGTTAAGAGTCTTAAAAGCCTTGTTGAAACTATGCGATTAGGTAAAACAGTAGGTAAAAAGGATTTAATAGACAGAGCGGAAAGCGAAAGTAAATTATATTCTCAAGTTTTATAATCTTTACCTTTAAAACTATTATTAGATTTGAGTTTGAAAGGACATATGGGGGGTACCCCCTGGTTGCATTTCTCATAGGTTTGCGTATTCGAAAATGCTGCTTCTGATACACATAGGCGTAACCTTATAAGATCTGGACGATTCTTAGGGAGTTAAGCACCCCATTCATACGTATTAATGTTATAATATACGTAATTAGATATAAGTATATCTTATTTCTTATTCTTAATGTGATATGGTATGAATTTGGAGAAGCTTAAGAAAAAGTGGAGTAAACGATGGATGGATGCTAAGGATGATATAGTAGAGGCATTAAGTGATCCAGAGACTCAAAATGAATGGAAGCGAGAAGTCCTAAGCCCAAGAACTGTAAGATTGAGAAGGGAGAGACTTCTAGAGGCTATTAATAACGGGTTAATTGAAGCTGGTTTGGCCGAAGTAGATCCAGCGGAGTGGGCAGCCGAAACTATTTCTGGTGTGCAAGAGAAAACCATTACTGATGTAGAAGAAAACAAATGGGCTGATAGATTCGCACCTTATGCCGATGTGATAGAGAGGGGTAAAGCTGAGCTTGAGAGACTTGGTAAGACTGGAAGAGATGCATTATTGTGGTGGTATGATAACGTATCTAAGAAGCTCCATGAGATAAAGCTTAAGAAAGGTAAAGCGTATGCTGGTAGGAGGGTTGAAATTGCTGAAGTTACTTAAAGGAGGAGGTGATAGGCTTGGCGATTAAGGTTTTGGAGAAGGAAAGAGTTAGGGTTGAGCCAAACCAGATTAGAGTAGGAACTGTAAGCGTACAGCCACAACAGATAAGGCCATATCCTGTGGGGTTCTATCCTCTACAAACAGGGTTTGACTGGAATCAAATGTTACAAATGATGATGACAATGATGCAAATGGTGCTTATGATCACGCTCATGATGCTACCGATTAAAATGTTGCCAACAATCCTGGAGAGCGTAAAGACTGAGTAGTCTTAAACTTAAAGTAGTATACTACATACCAGGATAGGTACATAACTAGACTAATTTTTTAGGAGGTGTTAGAGGTGAAAGAGAGAATAAAGCTTAGTCAAACTACATTTAACGTGAATTACTTAGTCGCAGGTATTGCAGGTTGCTGTTTCTACGATGAATCTACAGGGCTATACTATCCGTTTCCTAAAGAGTTTGTAGCTCTCGCAGAGGAACGACTCCCTGGAACTAAAGAAGACAAAGACGTAAGCGTTACTGTTGCGGCAGATACTACTACTGGAAGCAATAGTATAGAAGCAGAGGCGGGAAGTGTATTCTATTTACAAAAGATAGTTGTTTCAGGGAGTCCACCAAGCGGTAAGTATTCGATATTAGTTGACGGTGTTCCATTGTTCACGGATAGGGCTTTAGCAGCAGAAACAGTAGATATAGTTTCAGAATTTGGAAAGGCTATAAGAGGGAGTAAGATAGAAATTCAGGTTACGTTAGATTCTGCTCCAACTGAAGATACAACGATCAGCATAACTGCAACGGTAATTACCAGGAAGGCTTTAGTCTAAATTTTTGAGAAGGGATCTCAATGATTTTTAGAATACTAAAACACACTATTACTTGTAGAGCTTGCATAGAAAGATATGCTCAGATTATAAGAGAGACTCTGCTATATCTAATAGTTGAAGCTTCTGAAGCTGATATACAGCTTTTGCAAAAGCAGTATGGCGTAATAGCAATTCCAGAAGAATCATTAAATATTAAGAAACATCAATTTCTTTACCAGGAAGGCGAAACTATAACGGTTGATGAAATTAAAACGTTAGTAGGATTTGATAAGCTTGAAGCTTATGGGTTAAACGATGACAATATCACAATAGCAGTTCTTGGAACTGGAGTCAACTTAGACGTTCTCCCTGATGATATAAAAAATAGAATAGAAGTAATTGATTATACTGGAGAAGGGCCGCAGGATGATGCAAATCATGGCACCTCTGTAACGTACTTATTAGCTGCTTTAACTAAAAACGCTCAGATAAAACATCTGAAGGTAATTTCAAAGGATTTAACAATAGAGGGTAAAGATTTACTCGATGCGTTTGAATACGCCTATTGGAACTGCCACATTTCAAGCATATCGTGGGGTTTCGCTGACGATCCATGTGAATACTACAAGAAATACAATGGACTAATGAAGTTTGTAGAGTTTACAGATCTACCGTTTTACTTTGTAGCTTCGGCGGGTAACAATGACGGAGAACCAAACGCTATAGACTTTCCAGCAGCTTCGGAGTATGCCATAGCTGTGGGTGCTATAGATAAAAGCGGCAATGTTGCAGGGTTTAGCAGCATAGGGCCTTTTGAGTGTGATGGTACAATAATACAAAAACCAGACGTAACTACTTACGGCGTTAATATTCTACTACCAGATGCTAATGGTGAAGAAAAAGAAATGAGCGGAACTAGTTTCTCCGCTCCAATAGTTGCAGCTTTCATAGCCTACTTGTATAACCAATATGCACACCAGATGGGTCTTGATATACTCAGCGGACACAGGATAAACCCACATTGCAATTGCGAAGGCTATACGCCAGATTATGGCTATGGAATGCTTCAAGCTTTCGTAAACGCTCCGCAGGGTAGCATAATACAAAATATCATGCAAGCTGCAATGTTTGGCTTCCAAATAGGGCTGCTTATAGCTACACCTGTAATGGCTTGTAGTGTTATAAGGGATGTGTTGAAGAGGGTTTGATATGGTGGAGTTAACACCTATCGCAATATATTACATTCCAGGAGAACAGATAGAGTTAGCAGTTGCATGGGCTGAAATAGCAGCTATATTGTTCAGGGTTCTATTTGGAGTCTTAATAGCGTTGGTAATGGTGCAAAGTATAATACAATGTGTTAAAGAGATAGAGGAGGGATTAAAGAGATGATAGCCGTTCAAATAACCTATTGGCAGTATCTAATTGGAATTCCAATCCTTATAGTATTCATGTATTACTTTATACAAGTGTTACCACTCCTGATAATGGCTAAAATGCTGCCTGAAATCGTTAGAAGTGTGAATGTAGCCCTGGAGGAGTAATATGGTGTATTGTGAAATTGTACAAGTTGCTCCTGGACAAGTACCGCCCTGGGAATTACCAAACTATTTAATGCAATGTATGCATTTAATAATGTTTATGAACATATTGTTACTTATAATAGATGTTGAGAAAGCATTAATGGATATGGTTAAGGAGGAGGTGAAGAGATGACTGATGTATATTGTGAGGCGATACCTGTTACGCCAACAGCCCCAGAGGCTTATGTAGACGTCTATGATATTGCGTTTGCAGATGCAAATATTAATGAGATAGAGCCTATTCAATGTGGCGGTACTCATGTATACTTGGTGATATTCTTGAAGTGGCAAAATACTACAGATATATATTTAAAAGTTACATGCGGCCCTAATACGGGTAAGGAAAATACGTTATTAGAGGGTTATGTCACTCTTCCAAGCAGTAGCGGAGACGGTTTCTTAGCTATAGGAGATCAGGACGGTAACCCCTTCGATCCGAGAGTTGTCATAGAACCATGTTGTGGGTCATGTAATTGTAATAAGTTCACGATATGTGCTGGAGCTGAACCTGTGTGATGCATGTGATAGTGTGTTATCCTCCTCAGCAGCTTGAGTATTTGGTTGGAGACATAACTATTAGATTTCTAATAGAAAACAGATATGATGAGGCAAAAGAGTGTGTAGTGGTTCTGCTGGATTGCGACAACTATAGCGATTGTTCACGGTACGATATAGCAGGACAATCGGAAGAATTTGAACTACCTCCTGGTGGCCCATACGAGGTTAAACTTCATATGAGAATAAATGAGCCTGGATACTACGGTATAGTAGTTTACAATTTAACAGATGATCAAGCTGAATGCGGGTTTGTAATTCATGTAACTACACAAAGGGAGCAGATGATGAACGCAATGATGGCTATGATGCCTGTCATGTTTGCGATACCAATAGTTGGTGTTATGGTAAGGACTGTTTCAGAAATAACTGAAAAGATGAGGTGATTCTATGTTTGAGTTAGAAATACCTGAGATAAAGCCTATAGAAAAGCCTAAAGAAATGTACATAGACGTTAGAGCATCAGAGAACAAAGGACACAATGTCTGGACGGTAAAAGCGAATTATATTGAAATAGCAATAAAATTATTTAAATATGATTTAGGGTCAGAGCCAGCAAACAGTAA
>Ga0190313_1001661_pt1 | contig 11773 bp, 9 predicted proteins | sample 4870071011_MG_FD_169989 | JGI IMG/M metagenome (GOLD analysis project Ga0190313, IMG submission 169989) | Hydrothermal vent sediment bacterial communities from Southern Trench, Guaymas Basin, Mexico - 4870-07-10-11_MG | ecosystem: Environmental > Aquatic > Marine > Hydrothermal vents > Sediment ...
AATTTGCGCCCTTTCTCGGATTCCTCCCATGTACCTATACCATACCATGCAAAAGACTTGGGGACTTTTATTCCCAGTCTCTTTACGTTTTCTTCTCCCTTCTTTTTAAGCCACTCCATCAACGCGTCGAATTCTTTTATATCCTTAGGTTCCACGAGCCATCCCGTTAGAAATGGCCCATAAACCTTCTCTCCATCCGTAAAGCCAAAACCTGATTGGATATACCAAGCATCTTTATTTTCGTAATATTTCTTTTTGTATTCGTCTATGCCAACTATCATGTCTGATGAGATGTATATCTCATCCTCTATAGATTCGGATTCCCTGTATTTTATTTGATATCTCACCCAACAGTCCTCGTATATCTCAAGTATGTAATCGGGCCATTTCTGTTTCTTATCCGTAAACCTGCCTAAAAGGACGAAAAAAATCATAACTACGATACTAAAAATAGTCAGTGCCCAATCACTTATACCATAGGTATAGAGATCTCCATTTACAACGTCAATGATCGTCAAATAAGACTCGAAAAAAAGACCTATTGCTCCTAGCCCAATAATAGCGATTCCCAAAGTAAGCCTATGTCTCGAGTGGACAACATATCTCCGTTTCACTTCCATTTTATCACCGTTTCTGCGTTTGGGCAGCGCTTGCGGAGCTCCTCGAATTACTCCTGCCATCTGTGAATTCAAATCTCATGTCCAAGCCTCCGCTTGTTTCTCCACCTATACTGGGCGTATATTCATGCCCTCGAAGCTGAGTGACATCGCACAAACATATTCGTTCATACTATTATAACCTGTCGCCGTATGACTAATGTAGCTCTCTATGACGGCAATCTTTTATTACCGAAACCGATACCCCTCCAATGAAAGAGAAGAGCGGCGGTACCGGAAAGACCCGAAGCAGGACATCCTTTCAGATATTGTCCAGCATTCTCGGGGCCCTGCTGAGTACCACATCGCTCATGTACATAGCCACCTATCTCGGCCCCACTGTTCTCGGAACCTACGGGTATGTGCTGGCCCTCATGGGCCTCGTAACATTCGCTTCGGACATAGGGCTCTCGGCGGCTCACCGGAACATCGTTGAGAAGGGGGAGGACATCGGGCGCGCCAACGGCTCTTTCATCCTTATAAAAGCGGTCTTCCTCGGGGTTATGGTCGTCCTCGGCCTCACCCTCATCGAGCTGTGGAAGGCGGGGATAATAAACGGAAGGATGGATGTCACGGGCGGAACGGCCACGGCGATGTATGTGATTCTGGCCTATTATGTCATAAGCGGTCTTTCCTCCATTCCCACAGCCACTTTCATAGCCAGAAACGAGGTGGCGAAGAGCCAGGTCCCTGGACTCGTGGAGCACCTCATACGGGTGAGCCTGATAATCTACATAGCCACATCTGCTCTGGGAACCGCTCCCAATGTGGTGAGCCTTCTGGCCTATGTGACTCTGGGGGCGTCCGTGATCGCGCTGGCCATGTACACCATCCTCTTCATGAACTGCCCCATCAAACGGCCAGACCGGCGCTTTCTCACGGAGTATCTGAACCAGTCCTCCCCCGTTCTCGCGGTGAGCGTCATTGGGTGCCTGAACCTCTTCCTGGACAAGGTGCTCGTGGGCTATTTCTGGGGCCCTTACGAAACCGGCCTCTACTTCGGAGTGCAGAGGATGAGCGTCTTCGTCATGACCTTTTCGTTCAGCATCGGTCTGATGATAATACCGCCCATAACCGCATACTTCAAAAGCCCGAAGAACACCGATACCGAGATCCGCAGGATCGTGAACTTTGCGGAGAGATACACATCCCTGATCGTCCTCCCCATCGTCGTCTTTTATGTTGTGTTCGGCAGGGATATAATCCATGTCTTCCTTTCCGATGCCTTCCTCCCGGCATACCGAATAATGGTCATTCTGGTAATATCCGGACTGGTGGTGGCGTACACCCAGCCCTTCCGCGCATTCGTGGCCGGCACCAACCTTAAGCTCGTAAACAGGGTCACGGCCATCTCGCTCTTCCTTAGCGTCATCCTCTACTTCGCGCTTGTCCCCATCTCCTTCGGCGGTGTGGCGATGAGGGGCTGGGGCGGGTTCGGTGCGGCGGTGGCGACGCTGATCGCCTCCCTCGTTCCTCTGGTGGCGTTCAGGGGGATTGCCTGGAGAGAGAACCGTATCGTGCCGGAGAAGAGGGTGATGATACATGTGGCCGCTGCGGTGGTCATGGCCGCGGTGCTCATAGCCATGAAGAGCGTGGTCTTCCACACCCTGACCGCGGGGATACTTATCCTGATGAGCATAATCGGCGGCGTAATCTACGCCGCCATTCTTTACAGAACCGGCGAGCTCAGCCGGGCTGATATGCGCTCCTTCAAGGAACTCCTGAACCCGGAGCTGGCCCTGAACTATGTGGCGACCGAGCTTCTCGGCAAGTGAGGATAAGGTTTTAAAGAGAGGAACAATCCCTTTTCGTCCCCGTGATGACAGAACTCAGCCGAACCGTGACGAGCCCTATGAGTGCTGAGGGACCTCCTCTTCTTCCTTCTTTTCCCCTTCGCCCTCTCGTTTCAGGCCTTTGAGTATGAGGGCGGCCATAGTCGCAGATAGCAGGAGGAAGGCCGCGGACAGAGAGGTGCTATCAAGTCCTCTGCCCCGCTCCTCTGTGGTATCCGTCCCCGTTCCCTTCTGTTCTCCTGTATGGCCTGCGGTTTCGTTAGCTTCTCGGGCTGGCAGTGAGGGAAGAACGACTACGCTGGCAGAAGCGATGGCCGTTCTTCCGTAGATGTCATAGACAGTCACGGTTATGTTGTATGTCCCCGGGGCCGAGAAGCTCGTATTGAGGACCGGCGACTCGTAGCTGGCCGTACCCACGGTCCAGACGACATTCGATATGCTGGACTCGGACACCGTGAACACAGGGGCCAGGAGAAGGCTCTCGTTCGCCCTTACAATCCTCCCGCTATTCAGGCTCACGGAAAGATGCGGCTCGCTTATCCAGTCCTCTTCGAACAGCGAGGTGAAATAGGAGGCCACCGGCTCCGCTTCCACGATGAGCCCCGCCTCCCTGTTCTCCTTCACGGAGTTCTCGTTCCAGTTTATACTTGAGACGAGGACCGAGCGATTGTCCACGATAACACCCTTATTGTGCAGGTGGGTGAAGTTGTGGCAGTCGGAGATGACCTTCGCCTCCATGTCCAGTCCCTCGCTTTCCGCTATGGAGTTTATGTATTCCACCGTGTCGTCGTTGTCCACACTGCTGTTCGGGTCTATGTTGTACCATGTGCTGTCCAGAAGCACGCGCACCTCGCAGCCGCGTCTGGCCGCATCTATGACCGCTTCCAGATAGGGATTGGGGTCTCTGGAAACGTTGCCGGTGTACCTGCTCCCCCAGTGCTTGTAGATATAGAACTGCTCCACATAGACGCTCTTCTCCGCCGCGCGGATCAATCCGAGAACGGTATCCTGCGAAAGAGATGTGTCCGGCGAAAGGACCGCGGTGATGCTGGCGTTTCCGCTGTAATGCTCCGGTTCAACCCTTGTAGGGGCGGAGACTTCGTGCGGATAGAACCCAACATCCGAGGTGTAGAACGGCATATCCTCGATGGAAGCGATGTCCCTCATATCGCTGTCCGAATCGGCGGCAAAGACCCTGGAGAAGTATTCCGCAAGGCTGGCGTTGTCGATTACGAGGCCCCATCCTCTGTTCCCTGTGTGGGCGGGAGAGAAGCCGTCGGAACCGATGTTTTCGGACATTATCACCAGTCTGGAACCGTCAATGACCATGTATTTGGCGTGGTCGAACCTGTACCTGTCGTTTATCTTCTCCGCATAGTCGTTCACCATGAACCTTATGTCCATTCCTGCGGAATGCATCCTCTGGCAGAGGGTTATCTCCTCCTCGGGGAGTCCGCCCACAGGCCCCCCTTCCAGCAGAAGCGTGATGTTCACCCCCCTCCTCGCGGCCTCGATGAGGTGGCTGGAAATCGGATAGGAGGTGAATTCATAGACATTCAGCAGGATTGAGATCTCTGCGGAATCAATGGCATCCGCCAGTACCTCATAGGAGTTATCGGGCGCGGAAAAAGCGGTTATGTTCATCCTCCCTTTCAGATGCAGTGCCGGGAACGAGGAGCGGCCGATCCCGCTCTTACTGCCGTCCCAGTCCGAGGAGGTATTGGTATCGGCGTAGGTTCCGTTCACAAGGGCCCTGTGCGCCACCTCAGTGGAATGGAGCGGGAGTGCAGGGGAACCCGTCCAGCCCGTTCCGTTATATTCGGAATCACCATAGACATAGGCATCCACCTGCACGGAGCCGCAGTAAAGGAGGAGTTCGTCTCCGTTGTTGTTCATCCTGAAGGTGCCGGAGTGCCGCATCTCGGACCAGTTGAGGTCCGCCTCAATGCCGGATTCCTCGAAATACCCCTCGACATTCTGGGCCAGAGTTATGTAGGAGGAAGGAGCTATCGTGGCGCTGTCAGGAAAGAAAACCGTCCCTTCTCCGTCGGAGAACCACCACCCGGAAAGGGATACCTCTTCATCCGCTGGGTTGTAGATCGTAAAGGCCTCGGAGAGCAGTGAGTAGTAATAGACATCCGTGATGAGAATGGGAGCATACTGCGGTTCTTCTTTTGTCTCGTTGGGTTCTGTGGGTTCGCCACTCTTCACTTCATCCTCCGCAGTGGTGTTTTCTGCGGTCTCGCTGTCGGGGGCCTCCTCATCCTCTACAGGGCTGTTAGTCCGGCCCGGCGTGGGAACGCACTCGCTCCATGTGCCGTTCACGATTCCGAGGGTGCTGTTCTCTTCCGTAAGTGGGAGTGGGGAGAAATCCCGCCCGTCCGGGGAGCGGTCTATGGAGGTGCTGTTCCCGTAGGCCACATAGTCCACCACCAGAGAGCCGTTCATAAGACAGATGTCGTCTCCGGAGTTCCCGAGGAACGCCGCTCCTTTGAAGAGGTAGAAGTTCGCCACACCATTGCCGAAGTCGGTGCTGTTGTTCCCCGTACCTGCGTGGATGACCACGAAACACCCCGAGGGGATCGCCATCTCCGGGAAGACGAAGTCGTCGGCTCCGTCCTGATCGGTCAGCACCCAGCCGGTGACATTCTCTGCCTCGTCCCCGCCGTTGAATATCTCAATCCACTCCCCGTCAACCTCCGGGCTCACGGGATTGTACATGACCTCGTTTATTCTCACGGGCTGGACGGAGGTCCCTTCCGCAGCGTTCTGGTTCAGGCTCGCCATGGCGCTTCCGGTGCTCAGGAGGAGCACGAAGAGGATGGCCGTTATCTTCATCACGGAGTTCATGTTTGGAGACTTCACCCTCTCTTTATATACTCAAGTGTTGCAGGTAATACAGATGTAGCATGTGCAACCGTGTTACATCGCGAGAAAACTACTTCTTCAGGTATATGTGGTACCTTCCCCTCTTCTTCTTCAGAAGCGTCCCCGACTCAACTAGTTTTTCAAGTGCGCTCTCAACCTCGCTTTTTGGCACGGATAGTTTTTTGCTGAGGGAAAGGGCCGTGCTGCCGTTCTTCCCCACGGACTCCAGAACCCGCTCTTCGAGGTCGGGTTTTTCGCTCTTTCTCACAGCCCCCGCCCTCTCTTCCTTCCTGTCCGCATCGCTGTCGGGAACCGTTCTGGTGGTGACGGAGTACTGGACCCCCGTCCCTCTGAGGGCCTCGTGGATGCTGTCCAGCGCCTCAAAAAGGCTTTCGCCCTGCCTCAGGCTCTTCTCAAAGTCAAAATCGCCTATGATGGGAGAGCAACCGACCCCTTTCAAAATTCGGATGACTTCGCTTGGTTTCGCCCCGTTGCTGTCGAACTGGAGTTTTATGTAGGTCTTAATCATCGATGGTATATGGCCGCTGGCGGTTAAAAGGTTTTCGCTGTTTATTCTTTTATTGTGTGGGATTCGAGAAAGTCCTTTACATCGTCCGGGAAGTAATCTCTGGTTTTATTCTGCATCTCCAGCAGATCTGAGTACTCTTTTTCCTGGAAACCCTGAAGAAGCGAGCCAAGAAAGACGAACATAAAGCCGCATATGAAGGTAAATAGTGAGACCACAAAAAGCCCTACAACATCAAAAATTTGGTGGTAGTAGGACCAGATTATCAGAAACAGCGGAACCAGAATCGAGAACATCAGGGCAATATGACTGAATCTTTTATAGTTTCTTACGCCCTGCTTCGCTTCCTCTGTCCAGAACGATGCCCCTCCTGAGATGTAATGGGCCCTCCACCGCGAGTAAAACTCGTTTAGAAGCGAGGGGGGAATAAGGAACGCTCCCTGTATGTATGGCCTTCTCAACCCCTTCAATGGCAGAAAACCGTTGCTGTTGTACCTTACCCTATTAATCTGCACATCTTCTTCTCCTATGTCTATTCTGACAAGCGACTGAATATCTCCCCATCTGATGAAACTTTCTTTGCCGTTCCGTTTCCTTAGAAATACGCCGTTTTTATCCAGTTTTATCTCCTTTACCATCTTTTTGATGCCCTTTTCCAGCAGGATGTAGAGGTAAAGGGAAACCAGCAGGAGGATGGATTCTACTAAAGCCGCCAGAAGATACTCGCCGTTTAAAGAGATGAGCAGCGGGAGCAGCGACATTATCAAAAACATGCTCAATGGCATGGCTCGGCTCATGAATCTCGCGTTTTTTACCATATTCTGATTTTCGGCGGAAATCCACTTACTCCTGTCTTCTAGTGCCTCGATTATCTCAATCACTTCCAGAGAAAGATGCATATTGTCATATAAATAGCTTGCCCAGATGAAATGTGTTACTTCAACTCCACCTTTATCCCTTTACCTACCTCAATAACAGCGTAGTGCCCGTCCATTGCCGCTCCGGGATTGACGAAGACCGTTCCCTTGTCCTTCACGGCCCCCTGGGACTCGTGTATGTGCCCGGAGATCACAAGGATGGGGTGCAGCTTCTCCACCATTCCGAGAAGGCGCCCGCTCCCTCTGTGGCCCCGGGCTGTGCTGTCGTTGTATCCCTTCGGGGGCACATGGGATATGATTATCAGGTCGGTTATGGCCGGAATCTCCATCATCGGGGGGGGGGAGCCGCCGAGACCGACGAATGTGTATTTCTCCACGGGGCGGAACTCCTGATGTATGCTCGCCCCGACCTTTTCCAGTGCCTCACGGACAGGGGACGGGTCGCAGTTGCCGTGCACCGCAAGGGTCTGAACTCCCTTTGCTTCCTCGAGAACCGCAGAAGCGTATTCCGTCGGCCCGAAATTCGTTATGTCACCTGCAAGCACCAGCAGGTCCGGTTTATCCCTCTGAAGCCTCTCCCTCAGAAGCTGAAAGGCGTTCTCGCTGGAGTGCAGGTCGCTCATGGCCAGTATTCTCATTCGATCACCGTTTTACCAGTTGAGTACGATACCCAGATTGAGGTTCTGATATATAATGATATAGGAAAGGACATATCCCAGGATGGAGCCGCCGTTCAGGAGCGGAAGGCCTGCCTGAGGATTTCCCTTGTTCACGAAGTGCATAAGGGCCGCATATCCCGCAAGACCCCCCAGCATCGTTCCGAGGGCCACGCCAAGGTTCGACAGGCCGATGGCGGGCAGGTTCGCGTAGGCGGACGCCACCAGGATTCCGGGGATTACGACATCGCCTAGCCCCATGAGCATTGCGTCCCTCTCCTCCGCGCTGTCCACCTTCTTTCTCACATCTATTCCGTCGGAAAGCTTGTATCCCTTTTTGCGGGGCATCACCAGAAGTACGGGGAGGTTCATGCTGGTCACACCCTCGGCCAGATCGATCATGTGCTTCGTCTTGTAAACGGATATGGCGTCGTATACCGCAAGGCCGATGAGAAGGATGAGAGCGGGGAGGATCCCCAGAGACATCCCGAGTATGGCGATTACGCCCACTGCTACGAGAACGCCCACTATGTCCAGAAGATACCACTCCGGCTTCTTATGGAGGCGGTAGATGAGGTAGGCCGCAATCCCTATGGATATCACCAGAAAAGGGATGTCCAGGGGAGGATAGATGTAAAACAGGATTGGGTAGATCACATAGACGATGGTCACACCGATGGAGAACATGAATATGGCCTTTATGAGCCGGTCCAGACCGAACTTTATGATCAGCAGGATTATGCCGGTGAAAAGCAGAAGGAAGAAGATGTAATACACGGAATCCATGGGGTCGTTCGGGTTCTGGAAGGCCCTGTACTCCTCCGGATAAATCTCCACTGCGAGTATGACAAGGGCGAGAAGCTGAGATATCACATAGATGATGGCCAGATTCAGCCCGGGCAGATAGGGCTTCAGGCCGTTACTTTCCTCCGCCATTCTTCATCACTATTCCCTGACAACGGTCCCGTATGCCCGCGTCCCTCTGAGGGTCGTTATTTTGACCCGGACCTCCGAGCCCTTGGTGGTGCCCGGAATGTATATTATGTACTTGCCGATTCTGGCTATTCCGTCCCCTCTGTTCCCCACATCCTGTATCATCACGGTATAGACATTGCCTGGGATGAGATTCGGCTCTCTGGCCTTGCCGGAGCTCCCTTTCTTCACATGGACCGGGCGCTTGGCACCGCATGCATCGCATTCGAGCATCAATATTCTCCCCTCTCTGACGAGGCGCGTGTCTGGCCTCCCGCACTCGGAACAGAGCACATAGGTCTGAATATACTCGTTAATCCGCTCGGAGATGAGGGATTCCGCCACCTTCGACTTGAACACCACCCTTCTGCCCTCCAGGTTTCCCGGCGTGCCCAGCTCCTTCAGCAGGAAGGCGAGCAGGTGCTCCGGTTCCCTGTTTATGCTCTCCGCTATGTCTATGAAATTGCGCACGATGGTGCTCTTCCCCTCTATCATGACATCCGGCTCGGGAACCTCGAACCTCTCGTGCTTCGATATCTCCTCCGGCAGCTCGGACTTCGCCGATTCCAGCAGTTTCTTGTATTCCTCATCGTCCATGTGAATCACTTCGCCATGAAGGATAGATGAGGGGGCTTAAAAAGATTTACCTGAAAAAGAGAGGGAAAGGAAAGGGGTTAGAGGGGGGGTGACTTCTTTATCTCGCGGCCGGTGGACTCGCCGTCTTTCAGTATTGCACCGACCTCGTCCTGGCTCATCTTCATCTCCGCCTTTATCTCCTCCGGCTTCGGTATCTCTCCCAGCACCGTTTCCGCATCCCCGACGATCTTGGTCAGCTCTTCGTAGGTGGTGGCTGCGCTCCTTGTCTGCTGCTCCGCGCTCACACCGAGATACTCGGCGGCCCCTTCCACCAGTCTGGATATCTCGAACGGGAAGATTATCTTGGTAGCCTGCCCGTCTGCCATGTTCTTCAGGGCATCGAGAGAGAGCACCGTGAGGGCCCTGTGGTCCAGAGATGCCGAACCGAGGCTGAGTATCCTCAGCTTCTGGGCCTCTCCCTGCGCCCTCAGTATAAGGGATGTCCTCTCTCCTTCCGCCGTCAGTATCTTGGACTGCTTGACGCCCTCCGCGTTCAGGATGTTGGAGAGTTTCGCACCCTCCGCTTCCAGAATCGCGGCCCTTTTCTGGCCGTCGGCGCGCAGGATCGCGGCCCTTCTTTCTCTTTCGGCGGAGGTCTGCTCCTCCATGGCCTTCTTGACCCTCTCCACAGGATCAACTTCCTTGATCTCCACACCCTCGACCTTGACGCCCCATGGGTCAGTGGCCTTGTCCAGGTCGTTCCTCAGTTTTGCGTTTATGACATGCCTGTTGGTGAGAATCTCATCCAGTTCCATGTCTCCGATGACCGACCTGAGGTTGGTCTGAGCCAGAAACACCGTGGCGACCTTGTAGTTCTGAACCTCGAACACGGCCTTCTTCGGGTCGACCACCTTTATGTAGATGACCGCGTCCACATTCGTGGGGGAGTTGTCCTTGGTTATGACCTCCTGCCTCGGAACATCCATTGTCTGGGTCCTTTCGTCCACTATTATTATCTCCCTCATGAAAGGGATTACCATGTGGAAACCCGGCCTAAGGATTCCTCTGTATCTTCCCATGAAGATATAGACCGCTTCTTCGTATGGCTTCACCGTTACGAACATCTTGGGCAACCACAGGACTGCAAAAAATAAGACTACAAGCAGCCCCAGTAGGATAAATATGTCCATTTTATTACCTCCTAGTATTTTCTTTATTTTCAGTCAATGGTTTGACCGTAACATGAACGCCCTCGCTGGCCACCACGACCACGGGGGTTCCCACCTCGATCTCGGTGTCGGCGGTGGCGCTCCACATGCTGTTGTTTATCTCCACCTTTCCGTCGAGGCTGTGGGGTATGACCCTCTCCTTTACAATGCCCTTCTTTCCGACAAGGCTGGAGGCCACTGCGGTCTCGGGGGGTGCCCCGCCGCCGTACTTCCGGTACACCATGACCATAGTGCCCAGAGTGAAGAGGGAGGCTATGAAGGCCGCTATAATGGCAGTGGGCTCGAATATATAGGCCGGATCTATCATTGCAAATCCTCCCAGAACAAGGAGGAAGACACCCACTACCGAGAGGAAAAAGCCCGGTATAGCTGGCTCTGCCAGCAGAAGTATTATTCCCAGTGCCAATACGATTATCGTTATCGTGTCCATGTCAATCGCGAGGATATAGCAATATCTAGTATTTAAATTTATTGGTGATATATGGGGGTTGTTAATTTATAAACACTCTCCGACTGAAAGTTTTTTATAGGTGTTGCATATACCCTCAATCCTGATTATACCACATGCCCCGATGGTGTAGCGGCCTATCATCCAGGCCTGTCGAGCCTGGGACACGGATTCAAATTCCGTTCGGGGCGCTTCTATTTGTCAAATTGCAATTGAGATGGAGAATGATGAAAGCCAACAGGTTTTAATCAGAATCCGGGCTACATACATCAGCACTTCCGAACACTTCTATCATGTATTGCTGTGAATTCTCAGTCCCTCCTTCTAAGGCGTCGATTAGGATTGTTGTGGATAAAAAGCGCATATGCACCACTTCTACCAGTTCTTGATATTCCAGGCCATCTACCTCGCGAAGTATGCTATCTACGAGGCTCAAGGCATATTCTTTCGCTGCTTTTTCTATTTGTTCTCTACTTATTTGGGTCAAAGGATCACCAGGTTATATGTGTTGGAAGAGCTATTTAAGAGTTTACAAGGGGTCGGCGAAAGTACGCGGACATGGCCATCCCAATCCCCAACCTTATTGTTCCACTGCACCAGAATACTTATATTCCAGAACGCACTATGTTTAAACTATGAGAAGCAAACTCAAGTGCCCTAACTGCGGATATGAATTTGAGTACAAGTGGGTTCCTTTCGTATCGTTTACAAGCATAAGGTGGGGGAAGAAAAGATATATGCGGTGTCCGAAATGCCACAAGTGGGCATGGTTCAATATATGGGACACACGGATCATCGAGCAAAGCAAATAAGATGGGGTAGGATGACAGGTCCGGGCCCGGACTGGATTCTAATCCCTTGGAGGTCTTATTGTTTCAATGAACACCCTCACAGCATCAAAGTGCGCACCCATATTTCAATCCCTCATAGGTCTTATTGTTTCCGCGATTACACCGTACAGGCTGGCAATCCGTTCGTTATTTCAATCCCTCATAGGTCTTATTGTTTCCTGTTTGTGCAGAGGCCTTGAGGCTTGCAAAATATGTATTTCAATCCCTCATAGGTCTTATTGTTTCCGAAGGGTAGGCGAATAATAGACCTTCAGGACGAAAATTTCAATCCCTCATAGGTCTTATTGTTTCCTCCCGTCTTCCTATCAAGAACAATCACA
>Ga0190313_1001662_pt1 | contig 11770 bp, 13 predicted proteins | sample 4870071011_MG_FD_169989 | JGI IMG/M metagenome (GOLD analysis project Ga0190313, IMG submission 169989) | Hydrothermal vent sediment bacterial communities from Southern Trench, Guaymas Basin, Mexico - 4870-07-10-11_MG | ecosystem: Environmental > Aquatic > Marine > Hydrothermal vents > Sediment ...
GGTCTTCGTGCCCGATCCCTTCCGTTGGCTTACCGGTTTGTACCACGACCTAGTAAGGACAGGGGTTATGTTAGGTATAGCCTTCTCTTCCTGGGCCTTCGTAGAGGCCCTCGTTAGATCCCCCTTCGGTAGGATGATAAGGGCCATTAGGGAGAACGAAGTAGTAGCCGAGGCCTTCGGAAAGGATGTAACTAAGGTTAGGATGCAAGTACTGATGGTAGGTTCGGCTATAGCCGGGGTAGCCGGGGCTCTCTACGCCTTTTACGCCGGCACGGTACAAGCCGATGATTTCATGCCTATAAGGACCTTCGTGGTATGGGTTATGGTAATACTGGGAGGGGCCGGTAATAACGCTGGAGCGGCGTTAGGGGCCTTAACTTATTTAGCGTTGGATAGGACTATAGTTATACTAAAGAGGTACTTCACTACGCCTTTCGATATAAATAATTTAAGTTACATAGCGTTAGGGTTAGCATTAGTACTTACTTTAATGTATAGGCCCGAGGGGTTAATACCCGAGAAACCGATAATACTGAAGCGGGTAAGGAGGGCAAATAAACCAGGCCGTTAATCGTTCCGTAAGAGCACTCTTACGGTTACGTAATCCCCATCTTTAAGGTTAAGTAATTTCCTTAAATTGTATGGAGAAATAATTTCTAATACGTCCGGACCATAATGGGTCCTCTCTATTAGGAGCACGGCCCCCTTTACCTTATTAGCTATAAAGGCTTTAAACGCTTTAGCGGAACAGTATTCCCTTAACCCGTCCTTAAACCCCTCTATCTCTATCCCGGGTAGTAGCTCCAGTACCCTTCTCTTCTTAACGCTTTCCCTATCTAAGAGTAAATTTAGGGTACCGGGGAAGGGATCGAAACCTAATTTCCTTAAGAACTCCTTCCTGTAATGTTCTAAACTTACATAGTAAGCCCCTTCTCCTAAGCCTTTAAATACTTTTCCTCCTAATTCTATTTCCTCCCATCCTCCTTCTAGTAGGCCCCTCAATTCCTGGTAGAAGGCCTTAAGTAGGTTTAATCCTTTACTGGTTATCCACACATATTGTCCTTTATTATCTATCTTCCTACCTATATATCCTAACGCCTCCAATTCTATAAGTTTACGTGAAGCGGTTTTAGGGGAAGCCTTTAAATCCTCAGCTAAGGAATTAGAATTTAACCTTATCGACTTACCATGGGCCCCCCTCCTAGCTAGTAAGTATAGAAGGTAAAGTACCTCGTAATTCTTCAAGTAGCCCCTTACTACATACCTGTTACTTTTTAATATATGTTTACCCTTAAGCCTTTAGGGGGGTTATATGGCTGTAGTACCTGGGGACGAATTAGTAAATTACATAAGTCTTACTTCTTCCGCGCAAGTACAGCCTGCGGGTGTAGATTTAACGGTGGATGAGATCATGACGTTTGAAAGCGAAGGAGAAATCATGGAGGGAATAAAATTGCCGAAGGTTCGGGAGATCCTAATAGGTGAGGAAGTTAAATTAAGGCCCGGAGCTTATAAAGTTAGGTTTAGGGAAATAGTAAAAGTACCTCCGGATTGCATAGGATTAGCATTTCCTAGGTCCAGCCTACTGAGGATGGGGGCTACCATAAATTTCGCAGTATGGGATCCGGGGTACGAAGGGAAGGGGGAAGCTTTATTAGTAGTTTTCAATCCTTACGGTATTAAGTTAAAGAAGGGTTCTAGGGTGGCTCAAATGGTATTCCTAAAACTTTATAGGAAGGCTACTAAGCTCTATAATGGGCGATATCAAAGAGAGAACTTAGATAAACCTTAAAGACAAGAATTAAGGCTTCGTAAAGAGTTGTGTTTGAAGATCCTCTACTACCCTTACGTTCCCCCCCTCCTCCTTAAACAAAACCTTTACTCTCCCTATTATGATACCCTTTACCTCACCTCTTACAGGCGTTATTAGCTTAACGGCTTTCCTCTGGTAATCTACCTCCTCTATGATACCCAAACCGATAGTTTCGAAGCCTTCACCTAAGAGCCCAGCTATGATCCCTCTTTCATCCCCCCTCCTTAATACTATTAGGTTAGGCATCTTACATCCTTTGAGGAGATCTCCATTACGTGTATCTACGACTATTAAGGTAATTCCTCCCATCCTCTCACAATAATGTGCTCTTACCGTATCCTTCAACAATCCTAGTTCTTCAGGTTGAATAGGCTCTCCCCTGAAAATGGGGAAATTAAGTATAGGTACTTTATTAAGGTCTACTGTAAGCTTTCTACAGTTAGTAAAGTACTTAGTATATGTTAATCCTCTTAGCTCTTTCCTCTCTTTATGGTCCCTCTTAGGGGCAGTCGGAGGGGTGTTTAACCTTATCACCTTAGGCCAACCGTAGGCTTCCAATGCCCTTAATAATCCCTCTAATTCCTTCCCTCTTTGAAGGCCTACTACTACTTTGGGGTTTAAGGCCCTTATTAAGTTAAGCTTAAATTTAAGGGCGTGGCTTCCTCTTACCCAACCGTCAGTATTTATAATTAAAGCCTGTACCCCCTTTTCGATAGCGTAGCTACTTAGCTTGATTAACCCGTATATTACTTCGCTTTCATAACCGCTAGGGGTTATGGAACCTACGAAATGTATCTTCTCTACCCTTAACTCTCTTAAGGAGGATATATAATCCTTAACGAAGGCTAGCCCTAAGCTAGAAGGAGGGGATAGGTCGTTCTGACCTACGTCCCCATCTATTACCGCTACTTTAAACCCTTTAGATAACGCTAAGTTAGCTAAGAAGACTACGGCAGTGGACTTACCCGTATCCGTATCCCCTAAGATAACTATATCCACCGGTTTAAGGACTAAGGCTTCAGGTAGTTTAGATGACCATTCGTCTATAGTTTCCTCTCCTTCGCCTGGCTTTTCGACCCCTCCACCTTCTCCTATTAGAACTTTAATCTCGCAGGATTTAATAGCTTTAGTGCAAATGATCCTACCCTTAGCTACAGTAGCTTCCCTCCCCTCACTTAAAACCCTTCCCAGTAAGTATAGCGATCCCCTATTTACCTTAAGCTTAGCAGGCCCCTTTATCCTTAGTTTTTCTTCTTCATTTAAGGTAACTACCAGCCCTCGCATACCTTCTCACCTCCGGTTGAAGGTAGTTGCTCTTTAAAAGGTTCATATTAATAAGTAATAAATAAGCGTGAGAAATTACTTTGTTCTAAAAATTATATTTTAACTATTATTACTTAAATTAAGTAAATTGGCGTATCTCTCTACTACTTTTCTTATGAATTCCTCCTTTATTATACCGTGTGGAGTAGGTATTTCGGTAATTCTTTTAGGCACTCTAAGCTTAGATAAATCGAAACCTTCCCTTACTTTGAATTCGTACTTATTCCTTAATATTTCAGTTCCTAATTTCTTGAGTTCGTCTTCGCTTAGTTCGTAACCTACTACTTTTAACGCCTTAACTACCGTGGGCGGTTTGTAAATGCCTCTAGCGAATAAGCATATCACTAAGCTAGTTAATATCTGCCTCCAGCCCTCCTCTTTAAATAAGTAATCGGCTACTTTCTCCGGGGTTAATTCCTCCTTCTTAACGTAAGCTTGTTCATCTAGGCTATAACCTGCGCTATCTAAATGGCTATGCCTAGATCCTGTTAGGAAACCGGCATGGGCGGCCGGACCGGTATGGTAACCGGGCATTTCATTACCGCCGTAAGCTAAGGCGAACTCCCTACCCCCGTAAATAGATGAAGCGTATTCTACCCCTTTAGCTAAAGCTCCGTAGAAGTCATTAGGTTGCTCTACGATTAATCTTACCGCCTTTAGGTAAGTTTCGCAATCACCCCACCTGAACTTAAGGCCCATAGTTTCCTTCTCGCTAATGTACCCCTTTAAATAAGCTTCGGTAGTCCAAGCGAGTATAACTCCCGTACTCATAGCGTCTAATCCGTAAATCTCTACTACGTCCATCAATTTTAGCATACCTTCAGGATTCCCTATACCTAGCATCGAACCTAGTGAGTAAATAGGTTCATAATCGTAGGAAATCATAGTGGTTTTATAGAAGTAAGGTTCCTTCTCGTACGGTTCCCTTAAGGCAGCTAAGTGTATGCATCCTACTGGGCAATGGGCGCAAGCTAGCCTCCTACCTAAGAACCTCTCCGCTAATTTCTCCCCAGAAATATTTTCATAACGCTCGAACCTGGCTTGCGTTAAATTCTTAGTAGGTAATGCTCCTAGGTTATTTAACGGTACTACATTAGCCGGGGTACCTAAATCATGGTACTTCCTCATAGCAGGGGTCTTAACCGCCATTTTGTAAATTTCATCATATATCTCCCTGTAAGCTTTAGCATTAGATACCTTCAACGTCCTCTTCCCTGAAATTACTATCGCTTTAAGTTTCTTACTACCGAATACCGCTCCTAAACCTAACCTACCGAAATGCCTATAAGTCTCGGTAACTACATTAGCGAAGGTAACTAATTTCTCCCCCGCTCTCCCTATCCTCATTATGGTCCTATATCCCGCTTCGCCCTCCCTCTCCCTTATTATCCTACCTACGGTATGGCTACTCCTAATCCCCCATAAAGCAGAAGCATCCCTAAAATATACTTTATCATTATAAATGCTTAAGTAAACGGGTATATCGCTCGCTCCCTTAATTACTATTGCTCCATAACCTGCCATCCTTATAGCTATCGCGCTCCTACCTCCCGCATGGCTCTCCCCTAAGTTACCGGTATGGGGGGATTTAAACATAGCAACGGTTTTAGAGGCCAGCGGGAAAACTCCGTTTAAGGGACCTATGGCGAATATTATGGGGTTCTCCGGACCCAGGGGATCAGCTCCTTTAGGGCATTCCTCCTTAAGCAATTCTATAGCTACTCCGGTACCGCCTAAGTACTTCTCAAATAGATCCCTCCTATCCTCTACCCAGTACTTCCTCCTACTTAAATCGATATATAGTACTCTAGATAGCGGATCTCCGCTGATCATCCCGTACTTACCTCCTCTAATCCTAATACTTCGTGGGGGCAGTAATTAACGCAGTAACCGCAGTGGGTACATACTACGGGCTTATTGTTTTCCTCGTCCCAGAATATCGCCCCTAAGGGGCAGGCCTCTACGCACATACCGCAACCTATGCATTTCTCCGAGTTTAAAATTACTCCCCCTCCCCTCCTAGGTTTTAACGCCCCTGTGGGGCATACTTTAGCGCACGGGGGGTCCTTACACGCCCTACATACTATTACGATAAACCCCCTCTCCACCCCCCCTAAGGATCTAACGAATATAGCGGACTTACCTACGCCGGCTTCTCCATACCTCCTAGTACAAGCGAAGACGCAGGATTGGCATCCCGTACATTTATCTACATCCAGTACTGCTATCCTCTTAACCATAAGTATTACCCTTTACTTTAACTAAAGGGATCATAAAAATGTTATCGTATTCTCGAAGTTCCTCACTTAAGGACGTCGGTATTATTATTTTGAAGGTATTTATAATCTAATGGTGTCTGCCATTGGTAGAATGGGTAGAGGAGTTATTCGAAGTAACGAAGCCAGTAATAGGGGTAGTACATTTAAAGCCCCTACCGGGTTCTCCGTTCTTCTCCGGCTCCCTCGAGGAGGTATATGAAGCGGCATTAAGGGATGCTAAAGCGCTTTACGAAGGGGGGGTAGATGGGCTCATAGTAGAGAACTTCAACGATTACCCCTTCCTCAAAAGTAGAGTAGGTCCTGAAGTCATCGCTACTATGTCCGCGATAGTTAGGGATATAGTTAAGGAGGTTAGGTTACCGGTAGGAGTTAACGTTTTAAGGAATGACGGCATAGCAGCCATAGCTATCGCTTACGCTACTGGCGCTAGTTACGTTAGGATTAACGCCTATACGGACGTATTAGTAACCGAGCAGGGGATAGTAGAGCCCTGCGCAGCTGAAGCCCTTAGGTACCGTAAGTACCTTTCATGCGAGGTAAAGGTATTGGCCGACATACTTTGTAAGCACGCTTACCCCTTAGTACCCTTAAGGTTAGAAGAAGCTATCTTCAATGCCGTAATTAGGGGGAGGGCAGACGCCATAATAATTACCGGGGAAAGGACTGGGATAGAACCTAACTTAATGGAAGTAAAGAAGGCTAAAGAGGTAACTTCCGGTACCCCTATCTTCGTAGGTAGCGGTCTAAGGCCCGATAACGTAAAGGAGTACTTGAAGTACGCTGACGGAGCTATCGTGGGTACCTGGTTTAAGAAAGGGGGGGATGTAAGTAGGGAAGTAGACGTTAAAAGGGTTAGGGAATTTATGGATAAGGTAAGGGAGGTTAGAAAATGGGGACGCCATTAATAGATATATCCTACTTCGAGAAGCTGGATATAAGAGTAGGTAAGGTAGTAAGTGCTGAGAAGGTAACGGGGTCTAGGAAGTTATTGAGATTAATAGTAGATATAGGTAACGAGGAAAGACAATTAATCGCGGGCGTAGCTGAGTACTACGAACCTAAGGATCTAATAGGTAAGTATGTAGTAGTCCTAGCTAATTTAAAGCCTAAGAGGATTATGGGGTTGGAATCTAAGGGTATGATATTAGCTGCCGACGCTAACGGAGTACCGGTGTTGTTAACGGTGGATAAGGAAGTACCTCCCGGTAGTAGGGTTAAATGATACCTATGAAAAATTTAAATATATAGCCCCGTCTTAGCTTAGGGGGGGTCATAAGTGGTCAAGTATAGGGTTGAAGTAGATAAGGAGAGCTGTATAGGTTGCGGTGTTTGCTCATCCCTATTGCCCGATGTCTTCGAGTTAGGGGACGACGGTAAAAGTAGGATAGTTGAGAAGTATAGGGTTAGCGACGATGAAAGTAAGAGCGTAGGGGAAGTAGGAGAGGAGAAGTACGCGGATACCTTAAACCAAGTAGTAGATAGCTGCCCTACCCAAGCTATAAAGGTAACTAAGGTGGAGTAGTTAACCTAGAAAATTACTACTAAGTTTTTTAGAATAGTTTTTAAGGGTAAGAAGGATGAACGCATTAAGCAGGCTTAAGGAAGCGGCCTCCCTAATAGAGCCCCTATTAGAGAAGTACTTATGTGAAGGAGCTTCTGAGGAATTTAAGGAAGTAATCCTCCATCAGGTAAGGAGCGGGGGTAAGAGGCTTAGGCCTGCATTAACGATATTGAGTTGCGAAGCTTGTGGAGGTAAAGTGGAAGAGGCCTTACCTGTAGCGGCTGCAGTGGAGCTAATCCATAATTATTCCTTAATATTTGACGATATAATAGATAGGGGGGAAATTAGGAGGGGGTTACCTACCACCTATAAGGCTTTCGGGGAGGCTATGGCTATATTAGCTGCAGTACACTATAGGGAAGCGATTAACGATGCTTTAAGCGAATGTAAGAAACCCTTAGAAATTCAGAAGCTTTTCTCTAAGGCTATAAAGAAGTTAGTGGAGGGGGAAAGATTAGACATATTATTCGAGAGAGCCGGTAGGGAAGACGAATATATAGTTAAAAAGAGATATAGAGAAGTAACCTTGGACGATTATTTTAAGATGATAGAGTACAAGACGGCTACTCTAATAGAAGTAGCTTGCGAAGCCGGGGCTTTAATAGCGGATGCTCCTATCAGATGGGTTAGGGGTTTAGCTAATTACGGTAAGAATTTAGGCATAGCGTTTCAAATAGTCGATGACATACTGGATATCTTCGGCGAGGAAAGGGAATTTGGTAAGAAGGTAGGTAAGGATATAATCGAACATAAATTAGGTAATATAGTAATCCTACTAGGTTTAACCAAGGGGACGAGGGAAAAGGAGGCCTTATTAAGCATTTTATCCAAGGAGGAAATAAGGGATGAGGAGGTAAGGAAAGCTATATCGATGCTAGAGGATTTAGGCGTAAGGGAGGAGGCTTATAAGTATGGAGAACGTTTCGTAGCAAAGGCTAAGGAATCCTTAAGGACTTTACCCCCTAGTAAGGCCAAAGAGGATTTAATTACCTTAGCCGATTTCACTTTGAAGAGGCGTCACTAACCTTGTCATCTCGCTTCTTAGTAATTAAATTAGGTGGTTCAGCTATAACAGTGAAGGGGAAACCGTTAACCCCTAGGTTACCGATTATTAAGAAGGTAGCCGAGGACCTAGTTAAGCTTTACCAAGAGGGTTTTAAGTTCATAGTAGTCCACGGAGGGGGATCCTACGGTCACCCCATTGCGAGTAAGTATTCGTTACATAAAGGCTTCTTCCACGTAGGGCAATTAAGGGGCTTTTCGGAGACGGAATTAGCTATGAGGGATATAAATCACATATTAGCCAGCTCGTTTTACGATGCCGGGTTACCGGTAGTACCTATGCACCCCTCCTGTATGGTTGTAGCATGTAAGGGGGAATTAACAGATTTCTACGTTAGGCCCGTTAAGTTAGCTTTAGGATTGGGCTTAATCCCCCTCCTTCACGGGGACGTAACTATGGATGTGAAATGGGGCTTTAGTGTAATTTCAGGTGACCAACTAGCTAGTTTTCTAGCGATAAGCTTAAAGGCCGATAAACTAATATTCGGTATGGACGTTAAGGGGCTCTTCGATAGAGATCCTAGGTCGCATCCCGAAGCTAAATTGCTTAGGAGGGTAAATGTTAAGGAACTTAACCTTATCGATCTAAGGGTTAGCGAAGGGATATATGACGTAACTGGGGGGATGAGAGCTAAACTTAAGGAGGCATTAAAGGTAGCGTCGAGCGGCATACCCGTATACTTAGGCAGCATCCTGGAGAAAGGCATGGTCATTAAAATGGCTAAGGGAATACCAGGCGATTATACCGTAATATTACCTTAGCCGTTAAGGAGTTCTTACTTAACCTTAAGCCCTTTCAGGGGCAATAAGCTAACCCCGTTAAGTAATGAAGCCGTTATGAATACTAAAGGGGGATTTACGGCCCATAATAATCCCCCTACAACGGGCGAAGGTATAGTAGCTAGCCCGGTGATCATATCGGTTAAACCGGAAGCGCTACTAACGTAACTTTCGGGGGCGTATTCTGCTATTATAGAACGCCTCGCCGGCATATCTAAGGTAACTATTATCCCTTGAAAGAGCATTACTGAAAGGGCGCTTATATAATCCCTCGAGAGTGAGTATAGGAAGTAGGAGAGACTTACGCAAACTATATGGGAAGCTAACGCTCTAGTGGGACCTAACTTATCAGCTATCTTTCCCCCTATCAGTTGAAAGAATATCGTACCCAACCCTCTAACCCCGTAAAGGAAGCCTACTTGCGAATCGTTTAATCCTATTACGTATTTAGCGAAGAGGGGAAGGAAAGGTCCTGGTATGAAAGCAGAGAAGTCATGTAAGGCTACCGTATACATTAACCTCCTTAGTTCCTCCGAGTTAAATATTTTAACTATAAGGGAAGGGGTAGGCTCTCTCCTTACCCCCTCCTTAACTCCTAACCTTAAAGCTAAGGGTAACCCGGCAATCGCCACTATAGAGGCTATTAAGTAAAGTTGTGAGTACGTCAAGAGGGCTATAATCGCTCCTGAAGCGAAGGAACCTAACATAACTGATGATTGGTTACTAAAGTAGTAAAGTCCGTAAGCTTCGCCCCTCCTACCGGGATTAAGCTTAGCTACTATTGAGATAGCTATCTGGGAGTAAAGGCTTATTGCTACGCTTAAGCTTACTAAAGCAGTAACGATAACCGTTAAGGAGCTGAAACGCGCTAAGATAATTAGTGAAAGGGAATTAACGACTACAGCGATTAGTAAGCTATTTCTAGCTCCCCATTTATCCGCTAAATAGCCAGTAACGCCTGAGAATAGTAAAGGCAAGGTCAGCGTTAACGAGGAAAGGACGCTTATCGTTATAATATTTAAACCTATCCTATCTAAGTAAAGGGGAAATAAGTTAATCCAAATGCTCCTACTTAAGTTGAATATGAAAGTTAATGCCAATAAGTACGCGTAACTCTTACTCATTTAACGCCCCCGCTAACCCCGTCAAGGCCGCCCTAGCTATTAGCTTAGCTACCCTTAAAGGTTCCGGTATAGCTCCCTCCCTTACGAATTTATTTAGAAGTAACCTAACCTCCATTAAATTTAGTCCTATCCTCCTTACGAATATCTTATAACCGGTCTTAAGTACTACTTCCTCCCTTCCTCCATTCCGCTTATATATTTCCAACCTCCTTTCAGCTAGCGGTAATTTCCTTAAGTTATCCTCTATGCCCCTCGATTCCTCATAGGTAACGCTTACTAATGGTATCCTTAATTCCTCGTAAATAGCGTTGAGATCTATGACATTATATAAAGCTATTATAGTACCGTTTATGAGTAGGAAATTGATGTCCTTTCTCTTTAATTTCTTAAATAACCTTATTATTCCTTCGGTAGAATCTAGGCCCCCTACTTCTATGGTAGTGAAAGCCGCCCCGTCTATTATTAAGTCGCTCCTCATAACTACTCCCGCTAATATCGACCTATTCCAAAGCTTCTGCGAAAAGCTCTCTGCTATTCCTAAACACCTTATTCCCTTTTTAAATATCGATACCACTTTCACCCCCTAAGACGTAGTTTAAGTTGTGGTTAAGGTTTAATAATAGCTTCCCTAAACCACAACTGGTGTAAACCCTTGAGTATGCAGGTTGGGGGATTAGCTATAATCCACGCATCACCTATACCTCCTAAACCTACAAGGATTATATTAGCCGAGTTTAAGAAGATGGGAGTTAAAGTAAGGTACTTACCTATCCAAGCTATTTCCCTATACCTAAGCCCTTACGGTAGTTATGTTAGCGTAGGCGGTAAGAAACTCGAATTAAGGGGAGCCTTACTAAGGGGTATAGGGTTCTCGCTTACCCTAGAGCAGTTCTTCATAAGGATAGGTATTTTAAAGTACTTAGAAAGTGAGGGGGTCAGATTTGTAAATAAAGTAAGTTCCTTACTTAGAACTAGAAATAAACTAGAAACGTTAATAGCCTTATATAGGGCAGGACTCAGAGTGCCTACGACTTTAGCTACCGAGAGCCTTAAGAGGATGTACTTAGGGGCTAAGGCCTTAGGCGACGTAGTACTTAAACCGGTTATGGGTTCGAGGGGGCTCGGTTCGGTAAGAACTAATGACGCGGATGTAGCTTTCCAAATAGTTAAGACGCTTAGTTCATTTAACCAGCCTCCTTTACTTCAGGAGTACGTAGAGAAACCTAAAAGGGACATAAGAGCTTTTGTAATAGGTGGGGAGGTAGTAGCTTGTATGTATAGGTACTCTAGAGGTAGTTGGAAGACTAATGTAGCCCAGGGAGGTATAGGGGCTCCTCTAAACCCCCCGGAGGAAGTAAAGGAAATGGCCTTAAAATGTTTGGAGGTACTGGAACTTGACTACGCCGGCGTGGATATAGCGGAGGGGAAGGAGGGCTTCTACGTCCTAGAGGTAAACGGTAGCCCGGACTTTGAGGAGCTAAGTAGGGTAAGCGGCTTAAACATAGCTAAATTGCTGGCGGAGTACTTCCTCTCCGTACTTAAACGCTAATTAACTTCCTTAAGGCTTCAGCTATAGCCGAGGCTACGCTTACCTTACTTATCTCTGAAGGTACGGTATTAGTAGCTACCACTTCGTGAACGCCTGCATTTACCAACTTCTCTAAAGCTCCCCTCCTTAATAGGGCGTGAGTACAAGCGGCGAATACCCTCCTAGCTCCTAATTCTCTAAGCCTGCGGGAGGCTAAAGCCATGGTACCCCCGGTACTTATTATATCATCTACTATTAATACGTCCCTATTCCTTACGTCTACTCCCTTAAGGGAAAGGG
>Ga0190313_1001663_pt1 | contig 11769 bp, 14 predicted proteins | sample 4870071011_MG_FD_169989 | JGI IMG/M metagenome (GOLD analysis project Ga0190313, IMG submission 169989) | Hydrothermal vent sediment bacterial communities from Southern Trench, Guaymas Basin, Mexico - 4870-07-10-11_MG | ecosystem: Environmental > Aquatic > Marine > Hydrothermal vents > Sediment ...
TAAGTTATGAAATTTTAACAACTGATTTAACTGAAGAGTATATTAAAATAAATGCGCATTATAGAACATGAAGATACTTCTTACTAATGATGATGGGATATATGCCGAAGGACTTTGTGCTTTATATGAAATTTTAAGTTTGGATCATGAAATTTATGTAGTTGCTCCTGAATCTGAAAGAAGTGCTGTAGGACATGCTATTACTATAAATCAGCCTTTAAGAGTTACCAAAATAAAAAGAGGGAATTTTTTTTGGGGATATGCCATAAATGGAACACCTGCTGATTGTGTAAAATTGGCAATCTATGAATTGGTAGGACCTGTAGATCTTGTAGTTTCAGGTATTAATAAAGGAGCAAATGTGGGTATTAATCTTTTATATTCTGGAACTGTTTCAGCAGCAACAGAAGCTAAAATGCTTGGATATTCTTCTATTTCTGTTTCTATAGATGCTTATGAAAATGTAGATTATTGTTTTGCAGCATATTTTACAAGTATTTTTATAAATCATATATCTAAATTACCTCTTAATTCACCTTTTTGTTTAAATATAAATATTCCTCATATGAATCCTTACAAGATTAAAGGAATTAAATATGTAAAACAATCAACTGCAAAATTAAAAGAATTTTTTGATAAAAGACTTGATTTACATGGTAAAATTTATTATTGGCAGGGAGCAAAAGAACATACAGAAATAGATCCAGAAACAGATGTAATAGCTTTAAAAGAAGGATATATAACTATTACACCTATTCAATTTGATTTAACAAATTATTCTTTGTTGAATATTCTTAAACAAGTAAAAGATAAACTATTTATAAATTTTTAAAAATTTCATATAAATTAATCACTTTCTTGATGTTTATTAAAATTGGATTATTTTTAAAAATAAAAAATATATAAAAATATTAATAAAGGAGGTAATAAATGAGAAAAAGAGGAAGAACAATAACAATTGAAGATGTTAAATTCGTATATGAAAATTATGCTAATATGAGTGCATCAGAAATTGCAGAAAAACTTGGAATAAGTAAATTTCAAGTAAATAAAATAGTAAATGAATTAAGAAAAAGAGGAGTTAATATTCCTAAAAAAATCGGAAAAAAAGTTAATGTATATGATAAATTTGTAGAAGAACTTAAAAAAGATGGTAAACTTTAGTATAAAATTTTATTTATTAATTCACAATCTTTCTTTATTTGGGTTTTAAGAATTTCTATCGAAGAGAATTTTTTTTCTTCTCTTATATATTTTATTAATTCAATTTTTAATATCTTTCCATAAATGTTTCTTTTGAAATTAAAAATATGCACCTCAATTGAAAATTCTTTTTCTTCAAAAGTAGGTCTTTTACCAATATTTAAGGCACCTTTAAATTTCTTCCCATCTATAATTACCCAAACTGCATATACTCCTGCTGGAGGAAGTAATTTTAAGGGAGAAACTTCAAGATTAGCTGTAGGAAATCCTAAGTATTTACCCCTACCTTTACCTTTTATCACTTTGCTTAAAATAAAATAAGGCCTCCCAAGAAATTTATTAGCTTCTTCAATTTGTGCTTTTTCTATAAATTTTCTAATTATGGAACTCGAAATTACTACATCATCTAATATTACTGGAGGAACTGCTTTTACTGTAAAATTATATTTTTGTGATAATTGATTCAAATAATCTACATTTCCCTTTTTTTCTTTACCAAATCTAAAATTAAATCCTACTACTATACCTTTAGCTTTTAATTTATCTACTATATATTCTTGAATAAAAAGATCGGGTGAAAGTTCAGAAAGTGTTTTAGTAAAAGGAATTAAAATTAGATTTTTCACTCCAAGTTCTGAAAGTAAATATAATTTTTCTTCCAAAGTAGTTAAGAGTTTAAAATTAGATCTTGGGAAAAGAACTGTACGAGGATGAGGATCAAAAGAAACTACAGCAGGATTTACTTTTAAATGATAAGCTAAATTTTGAGTTTCTTCAAAAAGAACTTTATGTCCTAAGTGAATTCCGTCAAAACTTCCAATAGTAATTACAGTTTCAAATGAAAGAGGAAAGTCCTTAGGAGTATAAATTTTCAATCTTTCCCTCCAGAAGTTTGAGAAAACTGTTAAATAAATAAATAGAATCATGAGGACCAGGAGCATTTTCTGGATGGTATTGAACAGATATAATTTTTAAATCAGGAATAAATATACCCTCAAGAGTATTATCATTTAAATTTATATGAGTTATTATAACAGACTTTGGAAGTTCTTCCTTTTTAACACAAAATCCATGATTTTGTGAAGTAATTTCTACTTTTTTATTAAAAAGATTAAAAACAGGATGATTTATACCTCTATGCCCAAATTTAAGTTTATAAGTTGTTGCACCAAGAGCTTGTCCTAAAATTTGATGTCCTAAACAAATTCCAAAGATAGGTTTTTTACCAAAGAATTTTTTTACATTTTTTATTATAGGAGTTAGTGGTGCTGGATCACCTGGGCCATTAGATATAAAAATTCCATCAGGATTGTGAGAAAGGATTTCAGATGGTTCAGTATAGGCAGGGAAAATTAAGCACTCGCATTCTTTTTGAGTAAAAATTCTAAGTTGATTAAATTTTAAACCACAATCAATAACAGCAATTTTATATTTTCCTTCACCTTTGAAAGTTTTACGATTTTCTTTTCCTTTTTTTCCAAAATAATAAACTTCTTTACAGGTTACATATTGAACTAAATCCCTTCCTACATAATCAGGACTTTCTTTAATTTTTTCTAAAAATTTTTTAGGATCAAGAGTTTCAGTTGTAATTCCACCTTTCATAGTTCCGTAAAGTCTTAAACGTTTCGTTAAAGCTCTTGTATCTATCCCTTCTACTCCAAGAATTTTATTTTCAGAAAGCCAATCTCCTAAAGATTTTTCAGCCCTCCAATTGCTATAAAAAGATTGATATTCTTTCACAATAAAGCCTGCTACATAAATTTTATCACTTTCCATATCCTCTTTGTTAATCCCATAATTTCCAATAAGTGGATAGGTCATAGTAACTATTTGTCCATAGTAAGATGGATCTGTAAGTATTTCTTGATAACCTGTCATTCCAGTATTAAAAACTACCTCACCAAAGGTTTCTCCTCTTCCAGTAAAAGAATATCCCCAAAAATAAGTTCCGTCTTCTAACATAACTAATGCTTTATATTTTTTCATCTTCTTTTTGATTTTATTGTTTTTTTAATTTTTGTTTAGCCTCCCACAGAAGATATTCTCTTATAAATTCATCAATTTCTCCATCAAGAACTTCTTCCACTTTATAAGATTCGTATTGTGTTCTATGATCCTTTACTACTTTGTAAGGATGTAAGATATAGGTTCTAATTTGATTTCCCCAACTTATTTCTTTTTTTTCTCCTATTAAACTTTCTTTCTTTTGCTCAAGTTTTTGTTTTTCTAACTGATAAAGCTTTGATTTTAAAATTTTTAAAGCTGTCATTTTATTGAGATATTGACTTCTTTCATTTTGACAAGTTACCACTATTCCAGTAGGAAGATGGGTAATTCTTACTGCTGTTTCAGTTTTATTAACATGTTGTCCACCATGTCCACTTGCTCTCATAGTTTCAATTTTTAAATCTTCTGGTCTAATCTCAACTTCAATATCTTTTTCAATTTCAGGAATAACAGTAACTGAAGCAAAAGAAGTATGACGTCTGGAGTTTGCATCAAAAGGAGAAATTCTTATAAGTCTGTGAACTCCTTTTTCTCCTTTTAGATATCCATAAGCTCTTTGTCCTTCAATAAGTAGTACTGCATTTTTAATACCTGCTTCTTCTCCAGATAAAATATCAACAATTTTTACTTTATATCCTTTCTTTTCAGCCCATCTTATATACATTCTAAGAAGAATATAAGCCCAATCTTGTGCATCTGTTCCACCTGTTCCAGCATGGATACTTAAAATTGCAGAAGATTGATCATATTCCTCAGAAATTAAAAGTTTAGTCTCTTCATTTTTAAAAGTTTTCTCGAAAGAAGAAAGATCTTCTAAAAAAGCTTGTAATATTTCTGGACTTTTTTCTTCTTTATATAAATGATACCATTCTAAAAGATCTTGAAATTTTTTATTTAAATTTTCAAAAATAAACAATCTTTCAGAAATCTGAGCTCTTTTTTTAAGAAGATTTTTTATTTCAGGAGAATCCCAATTTATGTTATTTTGAAGCTTTTCTTCAATCTTTGTTAGTTGGGTTTTTAATTTTTCAGGGTCAAAGACACCCCCTTAAATCTTCTAATTTTTCTTCATAAGTTTTAATTATTTTTTCAAAATCTACATTTTTATAAGTTTGAGCTATTTCATGCATAGCAGATAAAATATAAATCATTTTTAAAGAAAAAAAAGTATTTTTAAAAAGTTTTAAATTCTTTTTTAAGATGGAATATACTCTTTTGAGCAATTTCTTTTCCGTCAAACATCAAATAGCTAAAATTTTTCTTTTCAAGGATTTTGATTTATTTTTTAATTTTCGGGATATCTATTTTAAAATTTTCAGGGAAAGGAAAAATTATTTAAAACCCAAAAGATTAAAAGTTTTACTACTAAATTCTGATATTTGATAAAGTGTTTGTATACAAGGAAATGAGCTTCTTTTTTAAAAAAGCTCATTTTTATATTTTTAAAAGATTTTGAATCTTTGGAGAATAGGAAAGCACAGTATTAGTATAATATTTGATACTCTCTTGAATTGAAATACAATAATCCATTTCATTATCAAATCTATTATTAATAACCTAATGAGCTCCAAAAACATCGTTATCATTCAGTGACTCATGGGAGTTTATATAAATTTAATAGTTCTTTCCCTATTTTTATCTTTTTTTTTCGTCACTACTTCTTTCCCAAAGGAAAAATTGTTTATATGAAAATATTTTTTTAAATTATTTTTTATCTTTTTTTTAGTTATAAATTCACTATTTTTTAAAAACCACCTATATTTTTCTAAATTTATCACACTTTTGATTCTTGATGGTATTTCTTTCTTCAAATCTATATTTTTACTATATCAAAATAGATATTATAAAAAGTTTTTCTCGTAGTAGAATAGCCATTGAAAGTTTCTTGCAATCAATTTATAGCTCCTACCCAGCAAAGGTCATTTTTTATCTTAATTACTTCTAATTTCATCTTTTTGTCCTTTCCTTTATTTTAAAACAGGTTCAAATTCATCTTTTGAAGTTCCACAAATTGGGCAAGTCCAGTCATCTGGTAAATTTTCGAAAGGTGTTCCTGGGGGAATGTTATTTTCGGGCTCTCCTTCATCAGGATTATAAATATAACCACAAACTGGACATTTGTATTTACTTATAACATTGCCTCCTTTTAGAGATTTTTTTCAATTTAAAACTTTATCAGAAATTAATCTACATCTTGGGTATTTCTAACTATCAGGAAGTTCTTCAATTAGAAGATTCCCAAAGTCCATGTAAATTGCAATATTCTTTAGCTACTACCTTTTGAGCTTCTACCTGAAAACTTGCTTCGGGATTTTTTCCTGGCTTAAGAAATTCAATGTAAACCTTATCATTATCTGCATGAAGCTCAATCCACTCAATATAATGCTCTTCTGTCATAGGATGAGGAATATTTCCCACTTTTACTTTATATTCATTCCCCATTTTCTTAATTATAGAAACATGTTTTTCAACTGCAGCACCAACAGAGCCAGCAACTAAAAGCTCCATAGGCTTGCCACAACATACAAGCTCACCTTTTCCACTATGCATAACCAGAACAATATTCCTACATACATTACACTTATAGACTCCTAATTTTTTTGCCATTTTAAATCTCCTTATTTTAAAATATATTTAATTTAAAATTTAATACAAATTTAAATTTTTTCAACAAAAGATTTAAAGTTTTTTATAAATTTCTTTAAGTTCTTGTAAGACTTCTTTTATGATTTTTTTGGAATCCTTTTCAGTAGAAGGTTTAAAAGAGAATTCTTTTTTTATAATTTTTTTTATTCCTTCAAGTGAATAACCTTCTTCAAGAAGATTTTTTATTTTTATAAGAAGATTAAGTTGATCTTTTTTATAAAATTTTCGATTAGCAATTCGATAAGGTTTTAGTTGAGGAATTTTTTTTTCCCAATAAAGAAGTACATGAGGTTTAACTTTTAAAAGTTTTGCAGTTTGTGTGAAACTTATATATAAACCATTATTTAAATTTCTATTGAGTTTCATTATGAAGTTCAGCTCTAAATTGGGGAGCTGTATGGAATATTATCTTTTTAAAAGGTTTTATTTCTATAGCTTCTTTTGTTTTAAGATTTCTTCCTATTCTTTTTTTTGTTTTATAAGGAATAAAGCTTCCGAATCTTACAATTTTAACTTCTTCACCAAGTTCTAAGGTTTTTTTAATCTCTTTCAAAAGCTCATCAATTAAATTTTTTAAAATCCTTTTTGAAAGCCCTACTTTTTTGTATAACTTCTCTACTATATACTTTTTATTAATGGTTCCCATTTTTATCTTGGTTTGGCAGAGAATTTTTTAAATATCTTTTTAGCTACTTCTTCTTGTATCTTATTAACTTCTTCATCTTTTAAAGTTCTATCTTCAGCTCTATACCAAAATCTTATAGTTATACTCTTTTCTTCCTCTGGAATTGGAGGTCCTTCATAAATTTTAATACAATTAATATTTTCTAAATAAGGAATTGATAAAGTTTTCACAAAATCTAAAATTTCTCCAATTTTTATTTCTTTTTTAATAATACAAGTTACATCTCTAAAGGTAGAAGGATACTTAGGTGGTTTTTTAATTTCAAAACTTTTTTCTAAAATGTCAAATTTTTCTAATAAAGTTTCTAAATTTATTTCTGCAACAAAAACACATGTTTTTAAATCAAATTCCTTTAATACCAAATTTTTTACTTCTCCTGCAAAACCAATTTTTTGATTATTCATATATAGATCAAAAGAGGCACCTCTTTTAAGAAATGGTTCAGAAGAATAAGGTTTAAAGTTTATATCAATTCTTAGAAAATCAAAAAGTGCAGATAAATAGCCTTTTAAGTCATAAATATCAAATTTTCTCAAATCTTCATACCATACCTCATTATTAGCATTTCCCATAAGTAAAATTCCTAAATAAAGTGGTTCTTTTGCTAAAAGATTTTCAGTTGGGAAAAAAACTTTACCTATCTCAAATATTTTAAGAGAGGTTATTTCTCTAAAAAAATTAAAACAAGCTGTTTCTATAAGTCCTGGAAGTAAAGAAGTTCTCATAACTGATTGTGTTAAAGATAAAGGATTGGAAATCTCTATGAATTTTAGTCTCTGATCCTCTTTATTTAAGTTAAGTTTTTCCAATGATTTAGGATCTATGAAACTATAAGTAATTACTTCAGAAAATCCTAAGGATTTTAAGATATCTTTAAGTTTTTTTTCAAATTTTAAACTTTTAGAAGAACTTTCAGAATATAAAATACTTTTTGGAAAGGTGGAAGGAATTCTTTCATATCCATAAATTCTGGCAACTTCTTCTATAAGATCCTCTGGTATTTTAATATCTTGACGATAAGAAAAAGGGGTTACTTGGAATCCATTTTCAGTTTTTTTAACTTGACCAATTTTATTTAAAATTTTCTCTACTTCTTCTGAAGGAATTGAAAATCCAAGATATTTAGTAAGTTTTTGATTAGGAAGAAAAATTTGAGGAGAAATAAATGGCTTAGGATAGACATCTACTATTTCAGAATATGCTTCTGGCTCAGCAATTTTTAAAATCAATTCACTTGCTCTTAATAATCCTAAAACAATTCCTTCTGGATCTACATTTCTTTCAAATCTATAAGAACTTTCAGTAGTGATTCTGTGCCTTTGAGAGCTTTTTCTAATCCTTTTTGGATTAAACCAAGCAGATTCCAAAAATATGTCTTTTGTATTTTCAGAAACCCCAGATTCTTCCCCCCCCATAATACCTGCAAGAACCATTGCCCTTTCAGCATCAGCTATCACAAGATCCTCTTCCACAAATTCTCTTTCTATTCCATCTAACATCAAAAGTTTTTCTTTAGGATAAGCTTTTCTTATAAAAATTGTTTTTCCTTTTATTTTTTCCCAATCAAAAGCATGAAGAGGTTGTCCTACTTCTAAAAGAACATAATTAGTTATGTCTACAATATTATTAATAGGTCTAAGACCACAAAGCCAAAGTCTTTTTTGAATATAGAAAGGACTTTCTTTTACTTTAATTTTTTTAAAAAATCTTCCTGCATATCTAAAACATCCATCTTTATCTAAAATTTCTATTCTTCCTGGAAATTTTTCTCCGAATTTCAAAGATTTTTCAAAATTTGGGAAATTTAATTCCCAAGATGTAAGAGTGTATAATTCACGGGCTACTCCGAGAATAGAAAGAAGATCTCCTCTATTTGGAGTTATAGCTAAATCAAGCACAAATTCAGAAATACCTAAGATTTTATAAATAGACTCACCAAGAGGGGAATCTTCAGGAAGAATCAAAAGCTTATCTTTTTCCTCACCAAGTCCTGCTTCATAAGGAGATAAAAACATTCCATATGATTTGTAGTTTTTAATAGATTTTATTTCTACTTTTTCAAAGCTAAAAGTTAAACTTTCAGGTTTAGCAAGCCCAACTATTAAATTAGGTTTTACTTGATTTTTAGCAGTTGTAAGAACAGAAAATGTTTCTTTTCCATCTGTTACTTTACAGATTACTAAATTTTTAAACTCTTTGGGTTCAAAAATTTCTAAAATCTTTACTGCTATTAGCTTTCCAAGATTTTCATAAGGATTTTCTATAGCTTCTACTTCAACCCCTCCCATAGTAAGAATTTCTGCAATTTTTTCAGGACTTGCTTTCAATTCAATGAATTCAGAAAGCCAGCTAATAGGGATTTTCATTGGATCTCCTATTTGAAGCTTTGTAAAAACATTAGATGATTTTCAAAAAACATTCTTATATCTTCTACTCCATATCTTATCATAGTAATTCTTTCTATTCCCAATCCAAAAGCAAATCCTTGCCAGATATTAGTATCATAATTAACAGCTTTGAAAACCTCAGGATGAACCATTCCTGCTCCAAGTATTTCTACCCATCCAGCTTCTCCACAAACTCTGCATCCTTTTCCATGGCAAATTACACATTCTATATCCATCTCTACACTTGGCTCAGTAAAAGGGAAATAACTTGGTCTAAATCTTACTTTTGTTTTTTCTCCAAAAATTTCTTTTGCAAAATAGGTTAAAATTCCTTTTAAATCTGTAAAACTTACATCTTCATCTACCATTAATCCTTCTATTTGATGAAACATAGGTGAATGCCGAACATCAGCATCACAACGATAAACTTTACCAGGTGCAACAATTCTTAAAGGTGGTGTTCTTTCAAGCATTGCTCTAATTTGCATGGGAGAGGTATGAGTTCTTAATAAAGCTCCATTTTTAAGATAAAAAGTTGCTTGCATATCTCTTGCAGGATGCCAGTCAGGAATATTTAGAGCAGTAAAATTATAATATTCGGTCTCTATCTCAGGACCTGTGACTACCTCAAAACCAAGTCTTGAAAAGATTTCACAAAGTTCATCAATAATCTGAGAAATAGGATGAAGAGTTCCAACAGAAGGAAATCTACCAGGTAAAGTAAGATCTAATCCTAAATCTTTATCTTCTTCCTTAAAAAGAATCTCTCTTTCTTTTGATTTTAACTTTTTTTCTAATTGACTTTTTAGATCATTAAGTTCTTTTCCTAATCGTTTTTTTTCTTCTAAAGGAAAATCTTTAAGAAGTTTAAGATAAGAAGTTATTTCTCCTTTTTTACCTAAATATTTAATTCGGAACTTTTCTAATTGAGAAAAACTTTCTATTTTTTCAAAACTTTCCCAGATTTCTTTTTTAAGTTTTTCTATCTCCTCTAAGATCATTTCAGATTAAAAATTATTGCCATTGTGCTTTAGCAACTTCTACTAATTTAGAAAAAACTTCAGGTTCACTAATAGCTAAATTGGCTAAAATTTTTCTATCAAGCTCTATCCCTGCTTTTTTCAATCCTCCTATAAATTTACTATAATTTAATCCATTAAGTCTTGCTGCAGCATTAATTCTTATTTGCCAAAGTTTTCTAAAATCTCTTTTTTTCTGCTTTCTATCTCTGTAGGCATATACTAAAGCTCTTTCAACAGTTTCCTTAGCTCTTCTAAAAACGTTTTTTCTTTGTCCCCAATATCCTTTAGCCATTTTTATTATTTTTTTATGTCTTCTTCTTGTTTTAAAACCACCTTTTGCTCTTGGCATAAAAACCTCCCTTCTTTAAGAAAAAATATAAATAAGAAGCACTAAAACTTATAGGGGATACATTTTTTTATACGAGAATAATAACCTGAAAAAAGCTTTTTTTCTTTTTTAAGATGTCTTTTTCTTTTTCTACTTTTTTTTCTTAATAAATGACTTTTTCCGGATTTTCTATGCATAATTTTTCCTGTAGCTGTAATTTTAAATCTTTTTGCTGCAGAACGATTAGTTTTTATTTTCTGTTTACTCACTTTTACACCTCTTCCAAAAATTTTACAATTTCAACACTTTACACCAATTTTAATTTGTTTCAACACATCTTTAGAGATTTTAAAACTCTCTTTTTCTGATGGAAAACTTCTATTCTTACAATCTTTTATATATTCTTTTAAAGCTTTTTTAAAAGCTTCATAACCATTAAAATAAGTTTTTACAAATTTAGGACGCATTTCAGGATAAAGTCCTACTACATCATGAAAAACAAGTATCTGACCATCTGTATAAGGTCCTGCTCCTATTCCTATAGTTGGAATATTTACTTTTTCTGTAATAATTTTAGCAAGTTCTGCAGGAACACATTCAATAATAATACCAAAAGCACCAGCTTCTTGTAAGACTATAGCATCCTTTAATAATTTTTGTGCTTCATCTATTGTCTTACCTTGAACTTTTAATCCTCCTAATTCCATGCTTCTTTGAGGAGTAAGACCAATATGAGCTAAGACAGGTATACCAACTTTCACTATAGCTGAAACAATTTCAGCAACCTCCTCTCCTCCCTCCACCTTTACTCCGTGACATCTTCCTTCTTTTACAAATCTTCCAGCATTTAAAATAGCATTCTCTTTAGAAACTTGATAAGACAAAAAAGGCATATCTCCTATACGAACAGTATTAGGAGCTCCTTTACTTACTGCTTTACAAAAAAGAAGCATTTCTTCCATTCCTATAGAATAAGTATCTTTATGTCCTAACATAACCATAGAAGCAGAATCACCTATTAAAATAAAATCAAAACCAGCCTCCTCAGCAAGCTTTGCAGATATATAATCATAAGAAGTAATAGCAACTATTGGTTCTTTACCCCTTTTTTCAATTAAACTATATGGACTTAACTTGAAAAGAGACACGAAAGTTCCTCCTTATAAGAAATATTAAATTTTTCTTTTAAATAAAGATATCCTTTTTGAGTAAGAATTCTTCCTCTTCTTGTGCGAGCTATCAATCCTAATCTTATTAGAGCTGGTTCATAAATAGTTTCAAATTCTTCAGGAGTTATATTAGCAGAAAGTGCAAGAGATGAAACTCCTACTGGTCCGCCATTAAATTCTTTATAAAGTGTTAAAAGACATTTTCTATCTTCAGGAGTTAGTCCCCATTCATCAATATCAAGAAGCTTTAAAAACTTTTCAAACTCTTGAGAAGAAACTTTTAATAACTTTTTATTTGAAAATTTAGAATTGAGAAGGA
>Ga0190313_1001665_pt1 | contig 11758 bp, 10 predicted proteins | sample 4870071011_MG_FD_169989 | JGI IMG/M metagenome (GOLD analysis project Ga0190313, IMG submission 169989) | Hydrothermal vent sediment bacterial communities from Southern Trench, Guaymas Basin, Mexico - 4870-07-10-11_MG | ecosystem: Environmental > Aquatic > Marine > Hydrothermal vents > Sediment ...
GGAATGCTCGTGTGCTTTGTGGTCTTGTTGGTCGAGGCTTTTGGAGTTCATGAATGTGATCGCAATGATGAAAAATATATACTCGATGAACAAACCCGTTAGGAATAATGTATTACTTAAAAATAATTTCCTAATACTTTTTAACCTATTTGAAAGCTTTTTATTCTTTCACTTTATCTACATTCTTTAGACTTGCGGTTATTTCAATGAAAAAATTGGTCGCAGCTTTGATGTTTTTAATTGTTTTTCTGCCATTAGTTGAAGTAAAACTTTCTGCGATTTCTCCTGCGCAAGTACCAAACATAAAGCCATTCTCTAGATATAGTTGGACTATAGATAAACTCGAAATATCGTACACTACATTAAATGCAACTGAGCAGGCAACGGTAAATCACATACTTAGAATTATCAATAATCTCGAAAGGTCTTCATTAGAGATAATTACTGGAAAAATACTTGGCAAAATAATTTACATTTTCCCAATACTCATTACTGCAAATGATTTGAACTTTGACGCTGAAGCAATTATGATTATGCTTGGAGAGAGACTTAATTTAACTCCAGAGGATGCAGAGGAATTAGCGTTTACAATACCAAGAGGAAGTGGAATACCACCTCATTTCTTAATATATGGTTTAATGTATGGAATAGATTCAAATGTATTCAATGAAAGAATAATTAATAATCTTGCTATGTATCAGTATCCCTATCCAACATTACCTGCAATTACTGGAATTCCTTACAACATAAGTGAAGTATCAGATGCAGAAACACTATTCTCACCAATTCCAATACCATTTGTTGACGCTGGAAAATTCTCTCAAATAGCTTCTGAATGGGATAATCTAAATACTACATATTCATGGTACGAAAATATAACATTCTCTCATGAAGAAACTGCCGCAGAGATTACTTTCACAGCATCTGGTTATCAGAATTCATCATATAGTTATGGTAACTACAAGTCGATGTCTTACTTCGAGATAGACTTAACCATAACGTACTACAAGAATACTGGAGTTCTCAAAAGTTATTCTGTTAGATTTTTAACGGATTACAAATGGTATAATGGAACCACGCTAAAAGAGCATCAAAGAGTTGATGCTGAATATGGCGCATCTTTCTCAAGCTTTGAAGACGTTGATTTTGATCTAGGTTATGGTGAGAAAATCGGACTAAGATTAGTTGAAATAAGCATGTCTGATACTGTTATTGATGCATTAAGTAACATCCTCGTTGAAGCAAATGTGACTAATACCCCCGAGGAAGCAAGAGAATTTATTCAAAATATTACTACTTCTCTTCAAACACTTAATATGACATATCACTATCTTGATGAGTACTCAAATGGAATTGACTTATTCTTTAATGTCACATATGATATTCTTCTACCAAATGGTACTATTGCAAATACTACTCTTCCCGCTTATCAGTCAGCATTTATTCTGGGATCTGTTTATCTAATGCCAGTATGGGACGTACAATATTCGCTCCTTCAAACATTCGCTCATGCATTAATAAACATTATTCCAAAGTTCATCAGATACGGTATCCGCCACCAAGACCCCAGATATGATTTTGAGGTAACTGGAGATTATGGAATTTATGCAACACCAAACAATGAATGGGTCTCATTGTATGCTAACTATCAAGTAACATTCTCATGCAACGAAACATCTAATGATACAATAAAGTTTACCATTAATCTTGGAGTTGAGCAATGGTGGACTTATGAAGGCAAAGGAAGATTGACTGAAGAATGTACTAATGTATCTGTAACAATAGAGGCTGATGTTAATGAGGATGGCACAATACAGAATAATGAAACATTTTCTGGAGGGATCCGTGTCTTGATTCAAAGAGCAGCTTACAATCCCGAAACTGGAGAAATTGCCTGGTCACAAACAATTAACGCTCCAAACCCAGTTGGAAAGGAAGCAGAGGAAGCTGGATATGAGGATGTCACACCATACAGGGTTGCAGCGCCACCGCCACCACCAGTACTTGGAATACCAATGGAATACCTTATCGCAGGAGTTCTCTTCATAATTGCGATTGTAATAATCATCATAGTTGCAAGAAGACCTAAAGAATAAACTTTAAAAATTAAGTTATTTTTCTCTCTTCTTTTTTGGGATGATGATGTTCCTTTCGGCTGAAAAATGATGACTGCCTCGCGAACTGACCTTGCCAAGTTCTAATTGCTCCTAAATATATTATCTCCCAATCAATTTTTCATGATATATACCTTGAACAAAAATCTCGAATTTCATTACATTCAGAAGCATAGAATATATACTTCCATAAGGAATATTTCAAAAGAGAAAAAGATAAAACAAGAAGAAGAACACAAGTTCTATTATGGATATATACACATTTTTAAAAATTTGGTTCTTGCGAATTCCTGATTAATACTCTAACAAGAACATTCAACACATCTCCAGTATATATTATTTCTTTTCACTTGGTTATCATAAGCTCAATTTCATATGAAAACATGCGAAATACTTGAATTAACTGAAGAACATACATTGGATTAGTGCTCCCTCTCACACACATTTATCATTGATGACATCAATGAACAAAGGAAACTACAGCCGTAGGTTCCAAAATAAGGTATCTCTCGTTTCATTTGGAATCAAAATACGAACGCATATAAACATATAAACGCAAAAATTTAAAAATTTATATGATTAAATCGAACGAAAGCTCGTAAATTTTTTATATACTTTTCGTCTCTCGAGTATTAGGGATACAATATGAGTCAAAGAGTATCAATGAGAAGAAAAAAACGAATTCCAGTTTCTCTTTCTGAAGAAGAAATGCGCCAACTTGAGCTCTTAAAAGAAAAGCTCGGATACTACTACAAAGCAGAAGTTCTTTATCGAGCATTCAAAGAATTCCTAGAGCGCCACAAGGAATTGCTAAATAATGGATCCGAAAGAGGTGATAAATTATGAGTAAGAAAGTAGGTGCATTCCTATTTTTAATTTATCTGCTTTGGTGCTGGATTGTCTATAATCATGCAAGAGAATACATGTTTACAACATGGAGAATCTATGACTGGATTCTCGTATTCATTGCACCACTAGTGCTTCTAGGAATTGCTCTAAAACTAGCCAAGGAGCAGAGCTCGGAGTAAAAAAATAAAAAAGAAAAAGCCGTGCGGGGCCATGACTCCAAATGAAAATAATGAAAATCAAAATAAAAATTTTGATGCAACTAAGAGACTTTATCATGTCTTATACGAATTCTTTCAAACAATACATTCTGGTTTTCTTCCTACTGGAGAACCTTACAAAGGAGAAACTTATGTTTACCAAGAAGAGGAAACAAAAACGAATATGGAAGCGTATCTTACTTTTGTATTTTTGAATCATAAAGATTCCAAAAAGAAGCCTTTTGCAAAGTCATTCAGAGAAATAGGAGAGGCTCTTGTTTGGCTTGAAAAGAACATAGAAAGCTTGACTGAAAAAGGCTATAGTGTTTATTTTCATGTAATTCCAACAAACGATAAGCTAAAAAAGAAAGGCTCAAGAGAAGATGTGTGGGATAAGGCTTCATGTATTTGGATGGACATAGATTTGAAAACCCAGTTCAAGAAAACAAAGGAGAAAATAGAAGAATGCTTGGAAAAAGGCTTGGAAGTATTAAAGAAGATTCGTGAGAAACTGGGTTTAAAATGGATAGTAGTTAAAACTGGAGCTGGTTTTCAAATCTATGTTCCTCTTGATGAATTGATTAATGTTGATCATGCTTGTGAAATAGCAAAAGCTTTAGGAGAAAAAATCATCAGAATGATGAAAGAAAATGGTATTGACTTCTTTGAATACGATTCATCTACTGCAGAACCCAGTAGGATTCTGAGAGTTCCATATACATGTAATACCAAATATGACTGGTGTCCAAGATGTGAAATAATCATGGACTTATCCTCTTTTCGTATGTGTGAGAACATCGAAAAAGTGCTAGAATTTTTACCAAAGACAAAAGAAGAATCAAAAGAGGAAGTAGTGGGGGAGGAAACAAAGGAAGAGTGGAGAAAACTAAGTGATGAAGAAATTAAAGAACTCATAGACATATTTAAACCATTTTGGATAGAAGGCCACAGAAATCAATTACTCATATACATTCTCGGAGCAATGTGGAAAGCAAAAATCTCCAAAGAAAATGCAAAGAAGTTTGTTGAACTCATTTGTGATATCACACAGGATGAAGAAAAGAAACACAGGCTTTACCAGGTAGAGTATCATTACAATGAGAAAAGAATAAAAGAACTTGAGAGAGAAGGCCGATCATATAGAGGATTAGCTGGAATAAAAGAGGAGCTAATCAAAGTTATTGCTAATAACCCAGAAAAGTTCAAAGATATTGATGATGCAGAATCTTTGATTGAAGAAACTATTAGAAGATTCTGTGATATCCTGGGAATTAAAAAGCCAGAACTTAGAAGGCCGATATTCATTACAAGATCTATCCTTGAAAAAGGAATTTATCATCGAATTGCTGTTTTTAGGAGATCAATTTGGTTATATAGTGGAAAGTGGATTTATACACATGATGGTAATAAATGGATTTGGTACAATAGGAAACCTATCCTTGATATGGGTATAAAGGAGATCATAATATGCACACCATCGAGAACACCACTTCCTGCTTATGTTTTTGTCATTTATGATTCACCCATAGGATCGTACCTCATTGATGCGATTTCAAAAGAAACGCTCGCTAGAACTCCTTTTGGAGGTGTCAATGATGTTCATGGTTCAATTCATTTTCTAATTAGGCAAATTATGATGTATTATCCTCAGTTGGTTAAACAGAGCCATAGGCCTCTTGTACCTGGTTTTTGGCTTGAAAAGAACAAATTAAGTTGGTTTGAGGGTTTCACTGAAAAGTTCAAAACATATGAATTATACGAAAAAGATAGCATTCCTACAGAGGACTTTCAAGCTATAAGAGATGCTCTAGTTAAATTGGATTTAATTATTAAAAAGAAAAAAGAATTTTGCAAAGCAAAAGAATATGATCCATCATTCATTGGGGGGTTATTAGCAGGTATCTGGTTATACACATCAATAGTCCATAAACAATTATTTGGAAGAACGAAAAGAACTCTCTTTTTACTTGGTGAACCGCAAACAGGAAAATCTCTTCTTGGAAAACTTCTGCTTAAACTAGGGGGAGTAGAATATAAACTAGAAAGAGGAGATCTAACTTATGCTTCACTAACGGATTTATTGAGTCAAACAACACTACCAATCCTTGTTAATGATGTTCCTAAGATCTTCAATAGGGAAGAGTTCTGGGGAGTAGTTTTAAGACTTGGAGTATCCTGGGTAGCTAGAAGCAGACAAAAGATGGGAAAGGGAATTTTAACATATGTGAAATGGTGGGAGGATGTAATTCCCTTACTTGGAGCTATGATAGTGGCCTCTAACAAAACACCATACGAGAGACTTGAGAAAGATGTTCTTGATCGGAGTTTTGTTTTTGTTTTCGAAAAACAATATAGAATTGAGGATGATAAGAAAGAAGATTTTGCAGAAATTGCCGATTTATTATTTAACTCAAGATTGGATTTAGTAGGGAAATTCATCTTTACGTTATTTAAGAAAATGTTTGAGGACGTCTATTTTAATAAAAATCCAACAAAAGAAGAGAGAACTCTCTTTGAACTATGGAAGAAGAAACCAATTGAATGGAGTAGACAAATACTAAAGAAACTTTACCAGAATTTCACAGGGGAGATTCCAGATTGGTTAGATGTTGAAATCGAAGAGTACAAACCAGAAGAACTTTCAATTATTTACATAATGAAAATGTGTATTTCTGAGTATGTTAGAGCTAGGGATTTAGGGGAGTTCAGATCTCAAATACAAAGGATTGGAATTTTCTATAGCTCAAAAGCAAGAAAGTACATAATTACTAAGAGATTCTGCAGTCTATTAGGAAAATACATGCATACTACTCCAAGCAAATATGGATTATTCAAAGAATTGCAAAAAGCATTTGGAAAAGAGAAGGTTTATTATAATTCTCATCCAACCTACGGAGAGCGAATTATTGCTATTGATGAAGATGTGTTTGAAAAGGAATTCTTTGAACTGGAAACGCAAATTGAAGAGAGAATAGAGTTCGAGGAAAAAGAGGTGGGTAAAGCATGAAACTTGAGTTGAAGAAAAGAGAAGAAGCTAAATTGATCAAAGAACTAATCAAAGCAATAGAAAGCGCCATTGAAGTTTGTTCTAGATGTTGTGAAGAGTGTTTCTCAAAAGAAGATTTCACAGACTCTTGGTGCGATTATTGTGATATTCTAGACAAAAAGGAGTATTTTGAGAAACTCCTGGAAAAACTGAAAAACATCATGGGGGATAAATTTGTCCCTACCAAATAAAATATGCCCAAGATGTGGGAGAAGAATAAGCTATCTCAAAAAGAGGAGAATTAGAGGAAGAACCTATGTGTATGCGGTGCATTACCTTGGATCAAAAGATGGAAAGAAGATAACTGAGGAATGCTATTTAGGGCCATTAGAAAGCTATGAATATGTTTCAAAGCTTCATGAAAGGGAAGGACTAGTCCTCAAAGGATTGATTGATAATGAGAGAGTTTTAGATTACTTGAGATCAATACTAGATTACCTAGTGTATCAGGATTTACCAAAGTATGTTTTAAAAGAAGCGATTGAAATGATTGAAGAATGTTTAAGAGAACTCAAAAGAAAACTTGAATTTGAGGAGAAACTATCTGGTAGGGATAAATTTATCCCTACCAAAGAAAAAACCATTCTAACTTATGTCTTGAATTCCTCGCAAAGAAAGAAATACTAATCCTTAATTCAAGGTTTAATAAAGAAGTGTATATATTTGCATTGATGAAAAATTTGATGAAAATCCTATTTTCAAGAAAAACAAATTAAAAACATATTCATCTTATTTAATCATCAAATAGAATATAAGATGATCCGAATCAAATAAAGCAGGAGAGGACCAAGATTTTCATCATAACTTCATCATACTTCATCAATACGAGGAGATGATCTATTTTGGAAGAAATAACAAATTTCTTGGAGAAAAAAATATATATCTTCATCAATTCCGATGAAGGGGTATTAACATTATTTATAGAATACACATCTGATGAATGAACGAGCGCCTTATTATAAGAATACTTTTTCATGATATGATGAAGTTTTTGGTAAAATACAATGAGAGAGAATTAAAATCAAATCAAATCAAACTTCTTAGGTCTATGATGAAGTTATGATGAAAATCTTGGTCCTCTCCTGGTCGTTTTCATTTGGACTATTTTATATTTTATTTAATGATTAAATAAAATTAGATTAATCCTAGTTTGGTCTCTCCAAAATGATGAAAAATTGATGAAGTTTTGATGAAGAATTGATGAAAATATATACTTCCATTCTTAAGGGTAGGGTTAAATTTATCCCTACCCATGAGTAGGAATTATTATCTTATACCATAAATAATCTTCAAAACGTACTATGTTAAAGACATTCTTTCGTTCTCTAACTTATATAATCGTATATTGAAACTTTGAAAAGCTCCTGGAAGAATTAAAAGGAATTTTTGAAAGTGGAACTGTCTTCCACCGAAAGTAGAATTTTTGAAAATCTATCTTCTTCTATTCAATTATAATATAAAATAAAAAAAGAGAAATCCAGCTTCTGGTAGCTTTCTTGAATTCTCTTCTCTACTTTCATCAATATATACTTCTATTCTAATAGACAGACTATACAGACAGGACAGACTGTACAGACCGTACAGATAGGACAGATAGGGTTTTGGTTTCTTGTCATAAAAATTTAGGTGTTTTCCCTAGGGTATCTGTCTGTCTGTCACTCTATCTCATGTATTTCATTCAATTTGATAGCCAAATAAAACACATTTGGATGATCACAAAGGAGGCAGACTTAGGCTTTGTTAAAATGACAGACTCTTCATTTATCTCAAATTTTATACAATTGTATATTGAAATTTTCAATGATTTCCTTATATACATATTAAAATAAAATATGATATTGGTTAATTTTGGTTTTTTCTTTGTGTTTTTGGTAAGAAATAAAGGAGGAGGCTATATTAATAAAACTACAGCCGTAAGGTTAAGGGATTAAATACTCTTTTTCTCGTTTCTTTTTTGGGATCTGTATGCACACTTTTGAAAGTGAATATGAGGATTTTGTTCAATATATTGATGTGAGAGCTATTCTAAGGGAGCATGGTTTGAGTGATTTTCATGTTTTTCTTCTGAATCAGGCTATGATTGAAATTCGGAGGTTCTGGAGATTAGGGAAGTGGGGGATTTATGTTGTTGATGATAAGCATGTTTTCATTACTTCCAAGTTTTTTAAGACTCTTCTTGAAAAGTATGGTCTCAGGATCAATACATTTACGAAATTGATTGCTTATTTTAAGTATCATTGTCCTCGTGCTGAAATTAAACGCAGTTATAAGGTCATAAAGGGTAAGAATACTTATGGAATAATATTGGACATTCGAACGTTCTTAACTGTTTTGAATCAGGCTACTTTTGAGAACACAGGTGATTTTAGGTTTTTGGAAAGTGATACTGAAGATGAAGAGTATGAAGAAGAGTATGAGATTGAAGATGAAGAAATCGCTTCTGAACGAGCAAAGTTAGAAAAATTACTCCGAGCTTTTCAAAAGTTAAAGGAGATGAAAAAGAATAAGGGATAATTGTTAACGAAATGTTAACAAAAAGTACACTTCTTGAGAAAGTTCTCTCACATGTTAACAGTTATGTTAACAAGATGTTAACGTAAGCAAAACAAGATGTTAACGAAATTGTTGACTCTTTGTTAACAAAAGAAGACCTTTCTGAGGAAGATTGAAGAGTACGTTAACAAAATTGTTAACGAAATGTTAACAAAACTAACCAGTATGTGCATTGTGGACAAATTGTTAACATTCTGTTTACAAAACTCTTGCATTAATATTATTGGTGCATGGTATATTTAATCAAACTACGGCTGTAGTTTAATATATATTCGAGTCATCTTCTTTTTCAAATTCGAGGATTTCTTTTTCATTCTGCTTGCTCTTGAATGTTCTGAGTAATAATTTTTCTTCCTAGCTGTAGAAGATCTATCTTCAGCGCCACTTCAAGTAATCGAATCTTCCACTTGAATCCCTCAGGAAGATTTTTCCTTTCTTCCTCTTTGAGTGATGCATACCATTTTGCAAATTTTACTATTTTATTGAATAAGTCTTCCTCTCTCTCCATTGAACCTCCCAATGTCTCGAGGAAGTGAGAGTTTGATTTTTAAAGTTTAATCAAAAAATAAGGAAAAATATTCTGCTTGGTTCAATTTAGAGAATTTGCTTGAGCTTCTTCAGAAGTGCTTTCATCATGTTTGGATCTTTCAAAAGCGCCTCAAGTATTTGATTGAGTGTTTTCTCTTGTTCTTTCACTTCAATGATAGCTTCTCTTGTCAAGCAGAAACCACAATATGGACAATACTTTGCATCCCCAGAAACCATTCTCCCACATCTTGGACACTCTCTTGGAGGCTTCATGACTACTTGCTCTTTCTCAAGCTCCCTGAAACCATATCTTGTTTTGAGGATTAATCTATTTGCTTGCTCGCAAGACACATGTGAATATCGAGCAATCATGTTTGAGCCATGTGTCCATCCCATGTAAATCCTAACTGCTTCCTCTGGTAATCCCTCGATCGTAAGGAGTTCTGTGGCTACTTGATGTCTGAACAAGTGGGGATGAACTCTCTTGTTTATTCCTGCTTTTCTCAAGGCTACTCTTAATCTACATCTAAAATTATGTGGTTTTAATCTTCTGTATGGTTTCTTCAAGGATACGAAAAGGGGAATTTCCTTTGGGTTTCTATTTTTCTCTTGAAGCAAAGGATGAATTGATAACCAAGCCTTGAGGTAGGGTATTGCTTTGATTATTTCAACATATCTCTCTGCAGTCTTGGAGTATCGAATGTGAATTCTCCAGAATTTCTCTCTTGGTTCAATGTCTCCTACATTCAAGGCAAGACATTCAGCTATCCTCATTCCTGTTTCTCTGAGTATCATGACAACAGCCTTGTCTCTTGGGTTTAAGTATTTAAGGAGTCTTTCAAGCTCCTCATCGGTTAGGAAGTTATCTGGGTTTACTGGGAAATATCTTTTCTTTGATTCTCTTATCCTGAAGTTTACTTGAACACCACAGTATCTCAAGAATTTCCTTAACACTCTGAATCTTCTTACTATCGAATATTGGCTTCTCCCTAATTCATTCAACCATGCTAAGTATCTCTTCAAATCTTGTTCATTGATCTCTCTAAGTCTCTTCTTTGTGAATTCGAGGAAATGCACCAAGTATTGTGCATATGCTATTTTCGTGTTTATTGAATAGCCTAGGTTTTCTGGCTCACTAAAATAATCGAGTAGTTTGTTATAAGCATCAATATCAATCTTCTTGAGTCTCCATAACCATCCTTCCAATATTGTATCATATCCGAATTCCTTGCTAATCGAGTCCATGAGCCATGCACCTCATTGAATACTCGAGTGAGTTTTCCTTTAAAAAGGAGTTCTGATAACATAGGGTTAGGTTAGCCTCGCGAACTGAATCTAATTCCTTCTCATTTCAATATAAATTATTTACTAATCATTTTTAAAAGATGCAATTAATGTATTATGAAAGCTTGTATATCATGACGAAAGGTTCCGAAGGATTTTTAAAACCAATAAGTTTTATTTCTTTACCCTTTATAACAGCGTCATCTGCGCATATGTGCCCGGTTAAGTATGTTATCTTTCCAGTATGAGTCTCTAGAACCATGCTTATTGAATCCGCTTTTGTAATAGTAACATATCCCTCAATATAATGTCTCGCAGCAGTTAAGGGCTGAAAATGAAGAATTTTCATTAAACATTTTGGCGGACTAATAGAATACAAATTTATCGATGTTTCACAGAGACTCACAACAAAATTATCATTCATGGAAATTGCTACTGGTATTCCTGGCCCTGAATCAAAATCAGCTTGGCACTGCATTATTGATGTAATTTCTTCTTCTGTGTCTACTTTCTTCAATATTATTCTATTTTTAAAACTATAAGCAACTACCTTTGACCTGGGATCATAGGCTGGCCCCATATAAAGTATGTCTAATTTTAAGCCAGATAAAGTGTATAGTTGATTTCCATTTAAATCCCAGATTTTTATTTCGCTTTTGGACGCAGTTATGAAAGAGTTTCTATCTGGGCTAAATTTAACACATTTTATATGTTTTTTGTGAGCATCTCTAATTTCCTTTATGAATTTGACGTCAGGCAAGGAGTAAATAAGTAAGTTCTTTTTTCTAAAGAGAAGAAGAGTATGATTAGATGCATCTATATCGGGAATATATGGTAAATTAAATTCTAATTTGCGTTTGGTTATTAATTCTCCAGTTTCACTATCCCATACAAAAATTTTCTTATTCGCAAAATTTATTACGAAACGACTATCTCTACTGAGAATACTCATATCGCTAAAGGCGCCTCTTACTTTTTCGAGAGGTATACATTTAAAGGGTAATAGAACTTTTACCACATTAAACACTGTATACTGCAAAATAATAATTTGTTGTTTAATTCATAAATTTGAGCTTTGGGAGCAACATTGATATTAAAGGCTACTAAATTTGATGTCTTTAGTAGTTGATGAAAGTATTTTATGGAAATTTGGTGACTACTAGAAATATATTTAAAAAGGAATTATT
>Ga0190313_1001666_pt1 | contig 11755 bp, 10 predicted proteins | sample 4870071011_MG_FD_169989 | JGI IMG/M metagenome (GOLD analysis project Ga0190313, IMG submission 169989) | Hydrothermal vent sediment bacterial communities from Southern Trench, Guaymas Basin, Mexico - 4870-07-10-11_MG | ecosystem: Environmental > Aquatic > Marine > Hydrothermal vents > Sediment ...
TCAACATAAACGGCGAATCCCCTCTGGACTTCCTTAACCGCCAGGATGTAAGCACGAATGTAATAGGCGATTGGGACTGGAGTCTGAGCGGAAGTACCGATGAAAACGGAAATACTTACTACAACGGCAACGGTACATACCTAACTACAGATTCAGATGTCATAAATTACACGCATGGAGAAGCTAATTCCGTTCCCAAAGCGTTCTGGCTGCCTGAAACTCCTGCCCTTATGGAGAGGAAACCTATAGATTTAATAATGGTAATAGACACTTCTGGAAGTATGAACAATGATGATGGACTTCCGCATACAAGGCTTTATTATGCCAAACAAGCGGCGAAAGCAGCAGTAGGTCTTCTTGGAAAAGGAGATAGAGTAGCTATCTTTGTTTTCAACAGTGGTGATCCGAGAAAATTGTTGGATTTCTACCCCACAGATACAGCGGCAGATAGACAATATATAAACTCTACTATAGACTCGCTTTCGGCGGATGGAGGTACCCCTCTTTACGATACCATCGCTTATGCTGTTGAATATGGAGACAACAATTTCAGAGATGAGGCAACTAAAGGAATAATAGTACTTACTGATGGTATAAGTAACGTGGATGAAGATAGATACAAATACGCACCTTCTACCAGCACCAATTTGGAGCAAGAAACGGGACCAATAGATTATTATCCCAACGGAAACGGATTACTTGAAATGCCATATACCATATTTACTGTCTCCATAGGCAAGGGCCACGACGGTAGACTGGCTCCACTCGCCAACTCCTCCACAGGTAATTACAGTGTAGGGGTATTTACTACTGATTCCACAAAACTGGAACAGCTATTTAAACTATTCGTAAGACTTCTGTTAGTGGGGGGTCCAGGAGATGTTAGAGGTAGAGAGGTAATAACCAACTTGCCGATAATTGTATTCTCCGATGGATTTAGAGATACTCAGGGTACAAGTCCGGGATTTGATGGTTCTTGGCAAACTACCCACTTCCAGATGGCAAGTAGAAGAATATACAAAAGTGAAAGTGCAAGTTATGTAACTCCTTATTATGTGCTATATTCCAATCAAGCTGGAGCTACTGCCATACATCCTGTATATCCCACGAAAGTACTGGAAAGACTGAGAGGTACATACACTATAACGAGTGTAAGAGTTAGATATTTTGTAGTCGGAACGCCGAAAGGTTCCAACTCATGGAACGGCGCTTATCCTTATGCACAGCATAGCATATGGGTAAGCAACGATGGAGGAAATACATGGGTGAAGGCTTTCACAGAGCCTTCTTATTCCGATGAGAGATATATAGAACACGACATATCTTCGTATGTAACTAATTTCAACGAATTTTACATAAAAATACAGCTTGAAGAGAACAAGCAAACATACTTTGATGACTTTATGGTTATATGCAATATAACATACACTCCTCCCGCAGCTGGAAGCAATGTTCCTTACGATATAGAATACAGGAAATATCGCTTCTTAATAACACCTCCAGTTAGGGTAGGAACGCCTTATTTATCGTTCTGGGCTTACTCTGATCAGAGTAATCCTGATACACCGCATCATTATGTAATAGTAGATTACGAGAATAGACATTACTGGCTTTACGATGCCTCTACAGGAAATCTTATTCAGGATTCGCCGTTCCCCATTTTGAATAATAACAGCGATACACCAAGTATATTAAAGACATATGCAGTCACATACATAGTGAATCCGTCACCATATAAGGATTCGTGGTTGAGAATACATGACGGATACAACTGGCGTGTAATTCACTTGCCACCCGTAAGAAATGCTGTAGAGGATTATGTATTTCTGTGGGAGGACCTTGTTGGATATGGAAATGTTGACGGTGATGGCGATGAATGGGTTAGAGTAACCAAATTGACTGATGATACATTTCGCATAGTTCCATACAGGGCGAAGGGAGGATTCAAGCATGCCTTCTATGTTGGTTCTGATCTGGCGTACATTAAACCGTTTGGAGAATACTGGGTTGATTCAAACGGAGACGGAGTTGTTGATTCCAATACGAATCCTTCCGATCTCTACGAAATCTATGTTACACCTTCGGGAGCAAGATTTCCTGTATATCTAAGAAAATCGGAGGGAGGAATTCTCTCATTCTACACGAAGTACTGGCTAACTGAAGGAACCAACGGTGGTATAATATATCTATGGGGAAGCGAAGATGGAATCCACTGGAGTTGGGATAAGCAACATAGAGTTTATCTCACACCGGAGCAGTCGTATACCGGAAATCTTAAATTTGATTCTGTTGAGAATGAGGCAACGAGCGGAGGTCCATTCAACAATAATGGTCTGATAGATGCCAATGGAAAACTTCCATACTGGTGCTTTAACGGTAGGAGTGCTGGCGGAACATTCGGTTGGGAAAAAATTGAAATAGATCTATCTAAGTATGTTAAACACTTTGCAGTAATAAGAATAGTATTTATACTCGCGCAATACGGCGGTATTACTTCAAGTAGCGGATGGCGTCCTGAAATGGGTTGGTATATTGACGATGTCCGCATAACGGTGAAGGGGGGTGTGCCTGATTACTGGATATTGGCAGATGATCCCAGTATCGCACATAGTGGTTCTCATTACTGGTATTATTGCGCGCCCAATGATTATATGCCGTTGGGTATAGATTCCTCGCTATATACCGTACCTATTGATCTCACAAGAGCATACAAAGTAACTCTTATTGCATATTTCAGATTCAACATAAATCCGGGAGCAGGTCTACCGCCTGACGGAATCAGAGTGGAAGTCAGTACGGATAACGGAGAAACTTGGAAACCGATAACCTATGGTGTTAGAATAGGATGGAATTACAGCGGTAAAGACACCAACATAGTGAGATACATAAACTATTACGGTATAAATAATAATATTCCACAAACATATTCTGGAGTTAGAGGGAAAGTGAATATGCAAACATATGAATTTGAAAATGCAAATACAAATGAATATGGATGGGTACCTTCAGTAACATTGGCTAGGTTAAACTGCGACCTCAGTGGATTTGTTGGACATACGATAATACTTAGATTTAGAGTTTATACTAATGCTACTGGAAATCCTCAGGATCCTATACATTACGATTCGTCGTCTGATCCCAAAGGCGTATATATTGATGATGTGTTTGTAATAGGGGAAAGCATTGGAATTACCCTTCACGAATTTTCAGAAAATTACACCGATGAACGGAGCAACTGTACAGCCTTTAATACTACTACCTCAATTTCATTACCAACAAACATTATTCAGATTTGGATGGCAAATTCTAATGACATTTATTCCACGCTTCCGTTGGAACTCCATTGAAAACTTTAAATATCTTTTACTTATTACTCCTTCTGGATTGGGGCCGTAGCTTAGCCTGGTTGGAGCGCCCGGCTGATATCCGCAGCCTGCGAGGATTAAGCCTCGCGGAGCGAGGCGGAAACCGGGAGGTCGCCGGTTCAAATCCGGTCGGCCCCATTTTTATGTATCTTCAAGAATTTTTTCAAGAACTTTGACCATAACATATGCATTTGTACCATCCGTATAGTAATGCGGAATTCTTGAAGTTATAACAAAGCCCCTGTTCATATAAAATCTTATCGCTTCATAGTTATCTTCTCTAACTTCTAAACGGACTTGCTTTATATTCTCAGTCAGACAAATATTCAGGAATTTTTCCAAAAGTCTGGTTCCTATACCTCTCCTTCTGTAAGGGGCTTCAACGGCCAAAAGCAGTATTCTTCCCTCAATGCTACTTAGTTTGGAGCCAGCAATAAATCCAACTATTTTACCGTTTATATCTGCGACAAGAAACGCATTTGGCCATGATGAATAAATATTATAAAAGAGTTCTGGGAGATAACGTTCTGTGAAGCATCTGCAGGCGATTTCGTAAACCTTGTCTATCTCGTGTATCCTCACCTCTCTAATGATTATCATCTGTCCTGGGGTGTAATTACATTCTCCACGAGTTTTACACCCGCCGAAACACCGTCAATTGAATGTATATCGGCACCGCATTCTTCCAGAACTCTCTCCACATCTTCAAAATTTATATTTGGGCCCTCTATAATCACCTTTATCTTCTCTGTTTCTTGGTCAACCTCGTTCAACATACAATTAACGCCGCTCACTCCTTCAACCCTGCTGAGTTTTACTGCTATTTCTACTATGGATGGCTTGTGAGGTTTAAGTACATCCAGAATCACTCTTTTAAGACCCCAATTGTTATCCACATGATGCCGTTTCATTCTAGCTCACCATCATAAAAAAAGAATATTAAAGTTTTTTGGTCAAAATCACATTGTATAGGCACAAGAGCACCATAACCAAGAAGAGAATTCCAATTTCGGGTACAAAATCCGTGTATTCCGATGCGCACCATCTGGATTCGGAGGACCACCAGAAATTGTACCATGTTCTTCCCTCGGTTGTGTTGTATTCTTGTCCCATTTTGGCAAAAAGCATTCCGTGGTATACCTCGCCCACATCGGTGTAAGATACTCCCGGCCCCGTCCTCACATTGAGATATGTTGTTACATTTACTTTGAAAACTGGATAGGTTACATTTTCGGTGTACCACGCAGCACACCATGCCGCGCGATCATCATAGAAGAAATGCCACCATCTTCTACCCTGCGAATCTATGTAATAATCGTAAGCAACATAGACTTCTCCATTTTGTATAGTGCCTATTATTTGATAATCGGTGCTTGGGCCGACTCTCACATTCAGCGATGATGCAGTTACTCTAAATGGCTGTATTGTACTTTTTACGCCATCTTCAATGTGATAGTAATTTATGCGGTCAAACTCCGAAGGAAAGAATGAAGATATTGACCTGTTCCAACAATCCGTTGTATGTGCGGCAACACCCACATCATCGCCGTTTTTGTAAACCACAATAGTAGCATGACGCCAGTGATCGCCAGTAGCATCTCCAAAAATTATCACATCACCAATATCCAGCCAATCGGGAACCGAGAAATTTTGACTAGTTACATACGCAAATTTCACATTTTGATATGTAACCAGATGCTGATGCAGATAATCACAGAAAGGTATAGTACCGTAGCTATCAGAATACACCCCACCTCCGTTTCCGTCATACCCCTGCCAGAGAGATAGACCTCCAGCGATAAGACATTGCGATACGAAGTTGGCGCAATCTCCGCCCGAATTTGAATAATCGTTGTAATGCGGATTGCGCGAGTTCCACCATCTGTACGCATAGCCGTAAGCCGCTAATCTATCGTAGAAAGGTTGAGGTGGGGTGGGTTGCGTGAAACCTATAACATAGTTTTCTACTAAAGTCTGCAGGTCTCCGTTGAAAACATCCAAATCCACATTTCCAGATATTCCGGGGACGGAACCTTGGTCGCTGTACTGCCAGAAAGCCCATGTACTCCATACTCCAGTATTGGGTTCACCACTTGAATCGTAGGTCCAGTGCGCTACCCACAAATCCCATTGAGTTATTGATGGATCAAGGTTGCTCGCCCAATACGCACTAGTGTATATTATTGGTCTAACGCCTGTTCTCTCATAAACTCTTGAGCAGAATGTATTCGCCCAATCGGTAAGTTCACTCCAAGAAAGCCCATTATCGTTAACTTCCAAATCAAGGGCTGGAACCAAATACCCCTCTCTTATGTAGGGCATTATAGTATCCACGAAATGATCAGCCTCCGCTATGGCATCATCCTGTATGGGAGTACCGGGTCTAGCGAAATGATAAGCACCCATATACAAGCCGGCGGCGTGACCGTTCTGCATATTAGTGTCAAAAGTATCATCTACATATGTTGTGCTTTCAGTGGCTTTTGCAAAGGCAAATCTGTATCCTGCATCATATACCTGATTCCAGTCTATCGTACCTTGCCAGTGCGAAACATCAATTCCATCAACTCTCGCCCTGAATTGTTTTGAAATAGGCGGAGCCGTATCTATGGATTCATCAATGTACACGCTTCCCAGTATGATAATAAACCCTATCACAACCAGCACCGTGATTTGAAATCTCATAACAATACTTATGTGAAATGAGGTATTTATATTTTTCTGTTTACGAGTTTACGAAAGATTAATACTTCCAATCGCTATTCCTCTTCTATGCGGGTTGAAAAATATGAGATTATGGAGGTAAATATACCATTAAAAAGGGAATTCAAGATAGCTCTGGGCTCTTCTACTATGCACAGAAGTTTGATTCTCAAAGTTTATGGAAATGGACATATAGGATACGGAGAAGGAGCGCCTTCCGTTAGAATAACTGGTGAGAATATGAGGGGAACTAGAGAGGGAATAGAATTAATAATGGCCGAAGTTGTTGGAAAGGAAATTTCTCTAGAGCACTTACACAAAATATTCAAAAGAATTCAGGGACATTTTGCCGCGAAGGCGGCGGTAGATATAGCCCTTCATGACCTATATGCAAAAATTCTTGGAATAAGAGTTAGAGACATCTACGGCGGTGTTAGAAAAAGCATGGAGACATCCATAACCATAGGGATATCCTCTCTTAAAGATACCCTAAGCATGGCTAGGGAGTATGTGGAAAAATATGGAGCGAAAATTCTTAAAATAAAAGTTGGAGAGAATCTGGAAGAAGATGTAAATAGAATAAAAGAAATCAGGGATTTATATCCAGAAGTTAGGATAAGGGTTGATGCCAATCAGGGTTACAACTTTCACGAGGCCATGGAGTTTTTCAGAGCTATAAAGAATTTGGATGTGGAATTCGTTGAACAACCTATTCCTTACTGGCAACTTGACAAACTTTCTGAACTGAGGAAAAGGGTGGATATACCGATAATGCTTGATGAAAGTGTCAAAAATCCATACGATTTGAAGAGAGCCATAGAAAATAAATCCCTTGATATGCTGAACATAAAACTAATGAAGTGCGGTGGAATAAGAACCGCATGGAGTATGATTGAAATTTGCAGGATATGGGATATACCCGTTATGATAGGATGTATGGGAGAAACAGAAATTGGAATTGCAGCTGGAACCCATTTGGCTTGTGCAACGGAAGTCGTAAAGTATGCTGATCTGGACTCCCATATAATTTTATCGGAAAGTATTGTTAAAGGAGGAATAATAACCAAAGATGGAGAAAATCACATATATGATTCAGCAGGGCTTGGCGTGGAAATGAAATAGAAAAAAACACAAAATATATATACACCCTTCCTTTACACCGATACGGTGGCGGTCATAGCGGGCAGGGAAACACCCGGTCCCATACCGAACCCGGCAGTTAAGCCTGCCCGCGTACCGTGTGTGTACTGCGCTGCGGGAGCGCGCGGGAAGCACGGTTGGCTGCCACCACTTAATAATCATATATTATGAAACCCATTTTTTTGCCCACGAACATCGTGATTTTTATCGTAATGACACTCAATATCAATAGAATAAAAACTGAGATTGCGTAAAGTATGGAAAATGTTGAAATCACTACGAAATAGGAATCGGCAAGGTATGAAGTTTTTATCGCAAAGAAAATTAATGGTATTGCGGCAAATATAAACTGTCCGAAGAAAATCTCTGCCCTCTTCCTCGTGATGAATAGAAAAGATATCGCGGATATTATCGTACCGCCGTAAAGTATTGGGAGTATCAGTCCATCGCTTATACACACTATAGTAAATATCGCTCCACCGAAAATGAAAGGCCATGTTTTTCTTAAATCCACAGTTTTCCCGTCGGTGACAGTTAACCACGAAAACATTTTGGAGATTAGCAACTTCATCGCCGATATTTTTTTGCCTAAATCCCAGAGAATTCCGTAAGTTCTTCTACCCAATGTGCTTCCGTATCTCATCTCGTATCCGCTTGCCATATAGAGAAAACCGAGGATATCCACCAGAAACATAAAAGCTATGACGAAAAGAGTTATGAAAAATGATATTAGGAAGTTCATAACGAATATGGCAAAGATGGGATTTATATTAAGGAGGTGCGAAACGAAACTATCTGGAAAGAATGTCCAAAGATATGATGTGTATATATGCATATTTCCTACATATGTACCGTTGGTCGCGTTGTAATGAACAGCGGCATGGATATATACGGTGTGCTGCGAACCTGGATCCACGATGTAAGTTTTATCATAAGATAAAAATTTAGAAACATTTCCATCAACATAAACTATAGTTCTCACAGGAAATATGCAGGGATCGTGGATGTAATATGTGGATGTTTTTGATGAATTCCAGGACATATAATCAAATATTATATCTTTTTTAACGCCCTCCAATGAGGTATTTACACCGAGCGCAATGCTTTGCTGTTGCGAGTATAAGGCTACGGGAATAAAAGATATAACAAAAATTATGCAGAAAACTATAACAAAGATTTTCTTAACTTCTATACCATCTTTTCTACCGACATATAGTCTGTGTTTTAGAGGAGGTTTTGATGTGAATATGGAAATTGCAAAAATGATAGCACCGATTATAAAATAAATAATTGCATCTTCCCTCCCCGTATGTCTTCCCCATACGAATTTTGCAAAAAAATCCCTGAATTCGTTGAATTTCAAACCCAAAGTTCCTACGAGTGGAATTTTAAGAGGGGCAGAATCAAGAGTGACTATTTTACCCAGAAAATTTCTGGAAGTTACGGGCATCTCGCCCCTTTGTTGGTCAGTGTAATTATTCGCATCACCTTTCGTAATAAAAGCGATTTCTCCGTTAACATGGGTGATTTCTACCACCCTATGAATAACCAAGCCGTTCCTTATATAGCTCCTGAAAACAATTATATCTCCAACTTTAATTGAATTTACATCTACGGGATACCAGAATACCACATCCCCTTCATTTAATGTGCCTTCCATGCTGTGGCCGCTAACTATGGCAAAAGGCATAGCTCCATTCCCGTAAGTAATTATCTGCTGAATTATTATCCCGACAACAGCGATGAAAAGAATGTTTTTAAAAATTTCCACAGGTCTAAATTTCAATTTCACCACCCCTCATACTACATTTGCATGGTACCAAAGTTTGATTGCACCGTATTTGTAGTAGAATGTGATATATCCCGAATAATCCATAGGAAGAAGTAAATAGCTTCCCACTATCTTTATTTCAACCCAGACAAAATCGTTGTTTGCGGCGTTTAAAGGATTTGGAGAATAATATATATTATCGGTATTGCTGTACGAAAGCGAGTTCGTTCCCGCTGTGGATGCATCTGAATCACCCGCGGCCAAAGTCCAGTTAAATCTATATACGGTGCCTCTATCGTAAATTAACAAGCCGTTATCGTTTTCCGCGAGTGAATCGCTATTATTGTGCAGATATATCTGCATGTACTGGCTGAGAGACCATTGAGTATCCTCCACATCCACACCCGTTATTACAATTTCTGATTTCATTTCGTTGCTTAGAGCCAGGGCAGCCGTGTAAACTATGCCGGTGTTTCTATCTACCGTTCCTAATTCCAAATACGGTCTTTCCGTGGATGAGTTCGCCCTCAAAACCAAACGATTATCCGTGGAATTATTATATGCGAATGCACGAAAATAACCTTCGGAAGTTGGTGGAATCTTAGCGGTACTTTCTTCCCTATTGCTTAAATACTCATACGCAGAAAACACCGCAAAAAAAATAATCAAAAAAAGAAAAAGAGTACGAAGTTTCATGGTTAGACGGCGGTACCCTCAAAGAAGAACTCCATGTTTATAGTAAGCGGGGAATCCAATGCAACACCAAGTGAAGTAACATCGCTTATCTGGCTTAGATCAATGACTATCTGTACCCACACGAAGTTATCCGTTCCGCTAACTGCAATATTATCCGCACTGGTGTTGTAGTACCATACATAATTTGTTGTTCCATCGTATTCTGCATTTCCCCATCCGCCAGTTGCATCTCCATAGTACAAGATATCATTGGTTTTATCATAGCCATTACCTTGTCCGAGAACCCATCCATCCGAGCTGTGATCAACTGCACCCTGCGAACCGTTCCAGTAGAGCATAGCGTTGGAATCCGTTGTCCAATAGGATTCAGAGGGTGGCTGATACGCATTTGTTTTTGCTGGAGGTACACCTACTGCATCGGGATTACTGTGTAGTGTGACATTTATATAGTTGAGCAGTGAGCCGAGTCCTGTTCCCCACAGTCTTACGCCAGTAATCCTCAGAGTATAGTTCTTCTCTGTATTTACTATAGCAAAAGCGGCAGTCCATATTTTTATCTGTCCTCCAGTAAGGTTTCCGATGTATATGGTATAATTTGTCGTATTGGAGCTCCTCCTCAGCAGCCAACCACCATCTCTTGCATCCTTGTCGTGCGCCATAAACTCTATCCACGGATATTTTCCTGTAATCACGATGCTTGCCTGTGCCCTCACCGTGGCATACTGTGTAGCCATGACCGCTGCAAAGGCAATAAGCAAAGCGCCTATAGCCAGGGTTCTTTTTCCAAGCTTCATAGATTATCACCCGAGTAAAGAGATGGTAATGGAGGTATAAAAATTTTTTGCTAAATCATCAACGCCTGTGCAAATCAAAGGATACCGCCGATAAGTTAATCATACACGGTGCATTTACCTTAGATATGTCTGAGGAAGAAGTAGAGGAATTTGTGGAAGAGGGCGAGGAGGAAGAGGTCATAGAGTTACCCTTTACGGAAACGGATATGACTTACTTAGATGATGAAATGACATCTCTGATAGAACTGGAGGTCAATAGAAGAAAAATAAGTCAGAGGGTTTTGAACGCCATAGCGGATTATATTGAAATCGCCAAAATGATAAATGCTATGGGTGTTACATACAGAGCGCTCGTTGTGGATACCGGATTGCTTGACTATTTGTCCTCTCTATATTACGATGGGAGGTTGGAGGGTGAGGAAGAGAAACTTGTTGGCAAAATGCTTCGTCAGGACAAACTTCTTCGTATATGGTTTGCGGATATGATAAGGCTGAGAAATTCCTTCATAATAAGCGTGAAGGAAAGAAAACTCAGAAGACTAAAAACTATTATAAGAAAAATGAACTCTTCGCTAATAACAGGCAAAAAGTTATTCAACGATTTCAACCGTCTATTCAGGGAGTATAGAAAAATGGTTCTTGAGGAATACGCAAAACCAAAAAATGTAGAAAAGATAATAACATACATCGGCTGATGGCTATGGCGAAGAGATGCATATTTATGGATTCCGATGGAATATGTCACGGAAAATACATGGGTTTTCGGTGCATAGGAAAGAAATGCGAACTTTACGGAAAATTTATGATAGATGACGCTGACTGTGCATATCTGATCAACGGATATTGCAAAAAATTTAGGGTATTCGGATGTAAGTATGCAGATGACAAAACCAAATGTCCCTATTTCAAAAAATATCTTGAGGGAGACGAGAAAGAAATTCTCGGAAAACCCTAGAATTTTATTCCAGTTAAGGTCTTTGTGTCTATCACCCCGTCTATCGTCCTTATCTTATCCACAACTATCTTTCCGAGAAGGTTAAAGTCCTTCACTTCTATCTTTGCTATGAGGTCATACTCGCCGAACAGTGGATGGATTTCCACTATTTCGGGCATATCTTTTAATTGGTTGTATACATCGTGTTCTTTCCCCGGAGCAGTGCTTATCAACACAAAACCCACGACCATTTCTACTCACCTCTCTTAACTAGTTTTACGGTACCATTAAGGCAACTACTAATATAATCTTTTCGTATCACAACGATTTTATCCTATTCGTATATTACCCT
>Ga0190313_1001667_pt1 | contig 11743 bp, 16 predicted proteins | sample 4870071011_MG_FD_169989 | JGI IMG/M metagenome (GOLD analysis project Ga0190313, IMG submission 169989) | Hydrothermal vent sediment bacterial communities from Southern Trench, Guaymas Basin, Mexico - 4870-07-10-11_MG | ecosystem: Environmental > Aquatic > Marine > Hydrothermal vents > Sediment ...
ATATTATGGTGATATAAATAATGATAGCTTTTTTACATATTATTTTATTATAACAGAGATATATCTAGAAGTTTTATACTTACTACAAGAGGTATATCAGATAAATGTATTCAGATTTTAATTTCTTATATTATAGTTTTCTCCAGCATAATAAAATATATTTTGGCGGTACTTGTCCTCTACGCAAAAGTATTCTAAACTGCCCTCATAGGACAATTAAATTCATAAGCAATCAACAATTAGAAGTTTTATATGATACTATTGATAGAGATATAGACACGATAGAAATTGGCGGAAAGGATCTATCTCCCTGTGAACCGATGATACATCCAAATTGCGCTCATATGCTGGAAGATATTAGACATTTTTACACAAAAAGTAAAATAGTTTTTCATAGTACATTAAATTTTGTTAATCCACAATGCTACCAGATACTTTCAAAATTGGAAAACATAGAAATAATAGCAAACGTATTCACATTACAGCGGGATATTAGAAAAAAGCTTTTGTTGAATACTAAATACATATATAATAGAATTGAATTATTAGCGCATAATATTAAAAAGATTGAGTTATTGTTTATAAACAGGGAACAGGTATTAAAAGATATCGATACTTTAAGAAATATGAACATAGACTTGGCTAATATATTTATCAAAATTAGCCCAATCAACCGACTTTTATTCAAAGAATATTATCGCACTAAATATATAAATTGTATAATTGATATAAAGAAGAACATACCTCTATTATTATACGATGTCATTGATTTAAACTTACAGCCAAAAACAAAACCAGCAATGTTGTATAAAGATATACATGAAAATACATATTTTTACGCAACAGAGTTGGAAAACAGAGTTAAAGCCCTAAAAGACTATATAGCATCGCATTCCAATCGTTCTATTGCAATAGTGGTAAGCGATATTGAATATCAATACATTCTCAATAGAGTAAAACAAACCGAAACAGCAGTGATACACTTAAAAATACCCAGTTGGTATTTCTTAAGCAGAGATTTAATTTATAATGAAATTCTACAACATAATAAGTATGATTTTTATGCCTTTCCATACGAAGCATTTGATGACACTCTTAGAAGCAGATATGATGCCTATAAAGTTATAAAAGGATATGTTATAAATATTATTATATTTTAATTATGGAGTTTAGAATGACCAACACAACAGAAGCTAGAATAGAAACAAGTACAGTTTGTAATTATAGGTGCAATTTTTGTCCCCATGGATTGGGACTATTTAAAAGAAAACAAGAGATAATGTCGCAGGACCTATTTGAATTCATTGTTAACAAAATTAAAATAGAAGCTCCTCAAATCACTGATATTACAATATCTGGCTTTGGAGAAGCATTCACAGACAAAAATATAGACAGGAAAATGCTCTATGCTAAACAAATGGGATATAATATCCACATTCTTACAAATGGAAGCCTGCTGGATAATGAAATGCTGGATTTCATTTTAAAATCTATAAAACCACTGGATTTGAGATTTAGCTTACACACTATTAATCCTGCAACATATTCCAAAATGACAGGTTCCACTTATTCTGATTTTCATACGGTTATCAACAACATAAATTATGCTATCAGGCAAAAAGAAAACACCAGAATCATTATAACAGTCGTAGTTGTGAAAGAAAATAAAGAAGAATGGAAGCAACTTGTCAAAGAGTATAAGGATAAAATAGACTTAGTTGAAGTATGGAAGCCCCATAACTGGCTCAATATATTACATTATAGACAGTGCGAAAAACTCAAAAGAACTTGCGGTAGGCCCTTTAATGGTCCATTACAGATACAAGTTGATGGAACTGTCAACATGTGTTGCTTTGATATAAATAATCAATTACTTTTAGGAGACTTAAAAGAGCAAAATTTGAAAGAAATATTCAATTCTGAACCATATATATCTATAAAGAAGCATCATAAAGAAGGAACTGTTATGAAAAGCAATTTGCCATGTCGTTTCTGCGATCAACTATGTGATTATAAAGAAGCTGTTGTTTACAATAGTGCTTTCACTGTAGAAACAAGACTTGGCAGAACTTCAACAACATATGATAAATTGGAGGCGTAAAAATGACCAGAATATTGTTAGATACTGCTATCCCCGAAGAAATAGATAAATTTAAAAACATTATATGCGGTATAACAACTAATCCAGAGCGTGTTAAACAAGCTGGTGGTATAGATAGACTTGTAAATTATTTAAACACAATGGAACTTCATGATACTTTTTTGGTATTTCATCAGGTTAAAAGCTTACCGGATTCAGATAAAATGATGGCTGAAAAGAAAATAGAAAGCAAAGTAATTACCAACAACTGGGTTGAACTCATTTATAAAATTCCATTATTGCCTTCTCTATATTCTCTTTTTCAAAAAAAGACTTATTTTACATTAGTTGAATCAGCAACGATGATTTATGATTTAATTCAACTAAATCAAGCAGCTCTTTTTAATGTTAAATACGCTTTTGTAATTCATGCTAAAAATGAGGATGAACGCTTTTTAGAAAAAGCAATAAAATACTCTGAAAAGAACAATATTATTCCTATCGCGGCTTCATTAAGAACAAAAAACGATTTAGAACGCGTTATAAGTTTAGGTTATAAATTTGTAACCATCACGCCTTCTGTTTTAGAAAAAAGCTACATAAATTTACAGGCCGAAGAGGAGTACAAAAAATTTTATGAATAAAGTAGCTGTCGTAATACCAGCTAGATATGCTTCAACGAGATTTCCTGGAAAGCTCCTGGCCAAATTAAATGGTCGGGAGCTTTTATGGTGGGATATTAATGGCGCCCTGAAACTTAAATTCAGTGGCGATGTATGGATTACCACCGAAGATGAAGAAATAATAAATTTTGTTAAAGATTTTCCTGGTATAAAAATAGCGAGAATTCCAGGCAATTTCGGCACGGAAAGAGTTTACAAATTTTACATTGAAGGTTATAATTATGATTACTATATGAGCTGGCCCGCGGATGAGCCATTTATAAATCCAGATGAAATCAATAGAGTGTGGCCGGAAGCTAAAAAACTTTTGGATGAAGATGCAGATGTAGTAACATTATGGACAAAATTTTACAATGAAGAAGATCTAAGAAGTAATTTATCCTGTAAATTAGCAGTAGGAAGAAAATGCAGAGTGTTGTATTTTTCAAGAAATATTATACCAGCTACGAAAAACGGAGAATTGTTGCCTCTTGATAAATACAGGAAGCATGTTGGAGTTTTTTTCTTTAAAAGAGATACTTTTAGAAAATACGGCCCGAGTTTTTGGTGGGGTTGGCAATCCGAAACTCAAACAATTGAGGGCCTCGAGCAAAACAGATTTATCGATGGGGGTATGAATGTTTGTGCTGTTGGAATAAAGCATATAGGTTTCGGCATTGATAAGCCGGAACAAATAAAGCAACTTGAGGAAAGGCTTAAAAATGATAACATACAACGTTCTGGATAGAAAAAAAGAAAAATTCAAGTGCGCGGTTTGTGGCCACAAAGCACAATATAAATTTAGCATAGAAATAGGTGAGGTTGGTGAAAACGGAGAGCAGTTTGACAATATATGTATCAACTGTGCTATTAATATCATAGAGAAAAAAAAGAAAGAGTATTATAAAGGAGCAAAGCTTGTGCCTCTATTTAGTAGGCCGGAAGTAAGAGATTATCTATTTAGGGTTATTCCTAAATCTAAAGTTGAAAAAAGGGAAGATAGCGATTTAGAAAGCAATATTATGACCAATGAGACCTTTAGAAAACTAATATCTGATAGGAGATTGTGGAAGTATAAAGCATGGCATTATTTTTTGGGATTCGGCTTGCGATACAAGATAACACCACGTATTGAAAAATATATGAAATTTTTTATGGAGACAAGAGAGTCGCTAATAGATAGCGGTGAGCTCGCTCGGCTTTTTAATACGGTCAAATATTTCTTCCTCAGCAAGAAAAAAGCAGATATTTTTTTTCAAGATATAGCAAGGTTTATACAAAATAAAGGATTTATAAGCCCTGGATATTACCGAGTCTTGAAACAAAAAATAGATACCCCCGAGTTTAAGCAAAGATTAGCAAAAATAATGCTGCGTTATAGTAATAGAACTGAATTAAAATTTGAGCCTTATGATCCAAATAAAGGTAGAAAAATTCTTACAAACGGAGCTTTGATTAATAATCAGACTTTATTGGAAAAAATAACAGCTGCATTAAGGAAATATCATGAACACAACGTATCTTCCATATAAATTCAAAAATCAGGGCTTTTAAAGGGTTTATATCATGAGACTTTTAGATAGAGAGAAAACAGACTTTATATGCCCTATCTGTAAAAAAACAAGTAAGTATAAAATAACCGTTGAAGTAAATAATTCTGTGCTTTCTTTATGCCCTGATTGTGCAGTGGAAGAATCTCTTAAAGAAAATTCAAAGAGCGGAGATTACGAAACAAAAATAGCATACTCACCGGGCATGAAAGCTTTTATTAGAAAACAAATATTTGATAAAACCCCAGAAAACAAAAAAGAAAAATTAATATATTTAAGCCTGGAAAACAATCTGCAGCAAAATAACATTTTAAGAAATTTAGCCAAGCATACTGAATGGAGCAAATACAAAGCTTGGAATTTTTTTATGAATTTTGCTAGCGTATATATGGTCACTCCAAGAATAGAAAAATATATACTCTATTTTAATAAAACAAGAAAATCTATAATAGACTCTGGAGAAATTGTTCGCCTCTATACAATAGCTAATCTACTTCATATATTAGAATGTCGAGAGCGATCTAATTCATTCTTTCACAAAGTGGCAAAATTTATAAAGCGCAAGGGCTTTATTTCTGAAGGATATTATAAGATACTCAAGAAAGCCTATGAAGAAAATAAATCTAAGATAGCTGTTTTACAATTAAAAACAGGAGCGGAAGTAATACCAGATATTGCTTATAGCCAAGGACCAGATCCAGAAATCATAAGAAAAATAAACAACTATTTTGCGAGCAAAACAAAATGAATATGTTAATGCGGACTGAATATCCACCATATAAAATCTCTGAAAGTCAAAGTATTCCATTGCTTTTAGATGTAATTTACAATAAAAGCTCTGATGAAGAATATAAATCTTTTAAATTTTATAATAAATCCAGTTCAGAAAAAAAACAATATTTTAACATTCTTCAACAGTTTTACTCCTATTCGCCTTTCTTCAAAGGATATGTACTATGGCTTATTGATAGCCCTAGAATGACGCATTTAGCTATAAACGAAATTTTAGAACTCGAAAGCAAAGGATATAAAAATATCATAGTTATGGGGAAAAAGAACGCAGACATAAACTTTTTCCGCAAAAATTCGATAGAGCCAATCACAGCTGAGCTACAACAAGTTATCAGAGAATATGAAATTAAGTATCTTTTTACACCATGCTTAAATAGGATACACAATAAAATTTTAGATAAACTTTCTATTTGCAAAATAGGTATACAGCATGGGTATGGCACCTGGGTGGAAGCAAATATGCTTAATCATGTGGATAAACATTATAATTTTGGATATATAAGTGCACAAGATTTTAACCCGACTATATCCAAGACTGCAGGATATTCGCCGACGAAAACTTACTCCTTTTTTAAACCCGCAGATGAAGGCTATATACTATATTTAAGTCAAGGAGCAAACTTTACAAACAAGCAAAATGTCATATATGGTGGTGCTGAATTAGTAAAAATCAGCAAATATTTCAGAATGCCCTTGGTAATAAAGACTCACGCAAGCGCCGGGAAGGAATTTGATGATGTTGTAGAAGCTAAAGTCTATAAAGAAGGAGAAATAAACACAGAAGAGCTTATACGAAAAGCAGCAATTGTGATCACTAGCTGGAGTGGCGCAGGAGTTGAAAGCATCTTTTTCAAGAAGCCAACTGTTATAATTGACACCCAAAATAATAATGGCAAATTTTTCAAAAATTCGGGTTTAGTGGTTGAACCAATATTTGAAACTATTAAGAAAAGGATTAAAGATATACTAGAAGGAAAACAGTTTTTAAACCAAGATTTTCCTATTAAAATAAATCATAAAGGCGGCGTAGAAGCTAGCAAAATAATAACAGAGGATATACAATGAAATATCAGCATTCCCCGAAGCCAAGTTTATCTTCATCACCTGATACTTTTTTTGGCAAACCTGGTAATATAACATTCGCTTTAAGGAAAGGCCATTTTATATGGTCTGCAGACAATAAACTTTTTGTAGATGGCAAGGAAGTCATGAAGCTTCCTGAAGGATATACCTCAGATAAAATGTTTCACAAGAATTTGATGCATCTATATGGACTTATTACAGGTAAAGATGAATATGAAAATGCAAAAAAAGAGGATTTGCATAAATTAATAAGAGGAAGAACCAGCCCCGATAGAACCACTTTTAATATTTGGGGGACACCTTCTCCAGAAACTATCAAAGAAATACTTAAACTGGCAATCCGTTATGGAATTGTTAAAAAACAAGATAAATATAAAATATCGGCCACAGGCAGAAATGGTAGCTACACATATACTTTCACATCCCAGGATTTGTCCAGTACAATTGCCAGCCCTCATGCAGCTATAAGACAGAAACTTTATCACAAACTTGGTCTTGAATCAAAAAAAATTAATAAATTACTAAATAATTTACTGGAACAGCTAAAAAGACTTTACTAATTCTCCTGCAAGCGTTATAATTATAATAAAAAAAAGAGCAGGAGGGTAAAATGAAGAAGTTACTTTTAATCTCAACAATTTTAGTTGTAGTATTGGTGCCATGGTTTGTTTTTGCCGGAGCCTTTATGTTTAAAGTGAATTACAATTTCAAAGAACAACATACAGATGCATTTGAAATTGTCACCACAGAAGAAAATCTGGCAAACTATTTCTTAGATTATTATTACAATGCAGATCGATCTATCACCAATGCTCTTCTGGTGGAAGGTCAGAATGGCAATCCAGATCTCTACTACATCAAAACAGTATTAACCAAGGCAGCAGATGACATGACTCTGGTTCAGAGCAACGGTAGAGTCTTTGCGCTGTTAAGCGAAATCAGTTATTATTTTCTGCCGGATGATCTCCATAAAGTAGCTAAACAACTTCCTGAGTCATCAGTATTCTATTTCCGTATAGATGACATAAAGGAGCTACCATTTTCTGACAACACAGAAGTTGTCATTCTGATTAATGAGCAGGAAATAGCAAGAAAAACTTTCGCCGAATTAAAAGAAAATGAAGGCATATCTTTAAACATAAGCGAACTAGATGCTATATGTAGAGGGCAGGGGAAAGCAAGAATGGATATAGTTTTTCGACCCACTCCAAAATGAAAATGAGAATTAAAAAGGCAGCTTAATATTAAGCTGCCTTTTTTTATCAGCAAAAAAACTATTTACAAATATAAAAAAGAATGTTATAATTTAAGAAAAAAGGAGATAAATTATGACAGTAAAAAAAGCAACACTTAAAAACAAAAAGTTCACTCCTGTGGAGCATGCTCCAGCTCCTCATCCTCCTACATATTGGATACCAAAGCCATCGGAGTTGGCAAGGAATAAATTTTTACAAGAAGCAATGCCAGAATTAGTTGAAAAATATGGATTAAATAGAAAGGAGAAATAGAATGGCTACACCAAAAGAAATAAAAAAGAAATTGGAATTGATTTTGCCAAAACAAGGCAAGCAGACTATAGTTCCTTTCATTCATGGTGTTCCTGGTATCGGAAAGTCAGCTGTAGTAAAAGAAGTAGCAAGAGAGAGAAAACTGGATGTTATAGATTTGAGACTCAGTCAGCATGAATCTTCAGATATAAAAGGTATTCCATATCCAGATTCGAATAATAATATTTCCAGGTGGCTTCCCCCTGAATTTATTCCTTTTAAAACCACTAAAAAATTTCAAGGAACCAAAGGAATATTGTTTTTAGACGAAATTAATAGAGCCGCGCCTGATGTTTTGCAAACGGTTTTTCAGCTTATTTTAGATAGAAGAGTAGGAGAACTCGAAATAATGGATGAATGGCACATAGTTGCTGCAGGTAATTTAGGAGATGAAGATGGATGTGATGTGATAGAGCTGGACCCTGCGCTTAATAACAGATTCATCCATTTATGGATGGAGCCAGATCTAAAAAGCTGGATATCATGGGCAGAAAAAAATGGAGTACATGAAGACATCATCGGATTTATCAGATCCAAACCAGGCTATCTCTATAGAAAAGTGAAAAACAAATACGACAACGAGATGCTTATTACTCCCAGGAGCTGGGAAAAATTTTCTGACATCATTAAACAAAATCCAGAGCACGATATAAAAAGTATATCGCTTCTTTTAGCCAATGATATTATAGGCCCTGCGGCAATACATTTTATTAAATATATAGAAGAGAAAAATATCATAGAACCCAAAAAAATTCTTCAGAATTATAGTGAAGTAGAAGATAAACTTAAGTTGATGTCCAGAGAGCAGATTTATGCTCTTAATTCTGAATTAGCTAATTATATAGTCTCTCTGAAAAGCATAAGAAAAACCTGGTTGGCAAATTTTCATAAATACATTAATAATATTTTGGAAGAGGATATAAAAATTGCTATACTACAATCTATAGCGACAAAAGAGAAAAACGGTTTTCTCGAAAAATTCTTCTATGAATATGAAGATGAAGCTACTAAAATTATAGAATCCTTTACTAAAAATGATATATCGGAGAGTGAAAATAAATGAGACATATAAGAATGCCAAAAAAAATAGAAAAAATATCCACTATGTGGACAAAAGAAGCACCATTTTTCAGTGAATTTACCTATAGATTTTTCTATTATGAAATGTCTCGTGGTGAGATGCAAATTCCAACGATGGGAGTGCAGGTCAAAAATGCAAAACTTAATTTATTTTATGATAAAGAATTTCTCGAAAAAGTTAGTCTCCCTGAATTAGAGTTTGTATTAATACACGAAATTATGCATATTATATCTCTCCATCAAGAGCGATTCAATAAAATAGAAAATAGCCAGCCATCTGAAAAGCAAGAGGAATTGAGATGGAATATAGCTTGTGATATGATTATAAATTCCAATATTATTAATGGAGTGAAAATTGGAAACAGAAATTTAACTCCATTAAAAGGAATTGTAATGTTGGAAACTGCTCGAGAAGATGGCTATAAAGGAAAACCAATAGCAGAGCCTCTATACGAATGGTTGAAAAAAGAATATCCTATAAAAGAAAAATCTGTGATTATTATTAATGGCAAGGCTGCTTCAACAACAGATGACCATTCATTTAATGGTGATTTAACAGAACTTGATAAAAAGCTATTAGAGGATGTAATAAGAAATGCTGTAATGAGAGGCTGGGGCAATACGAGTGGAGATTTAATAGAAAAAATAGACGAAATAACAAAAGAAAAAAGTTTGAACTGGAAGCAACTTCTGCGAAAATATACTCAAAGATGGGCATATGGTAAGAGCCCAAATAAATTTCGAACTTGGAATAAAAGAAACCGTCGACAACTTCCACTTCCTGGTCATAAGAGGTATCATAATAAAATCATTGTGGCAGTTGATACAAGTGGTTCTATAGATAAAGAGCAGTTTAAATCATTTTTTAAAGAAATAGAAACTATTACAAGAGACATTAGTAAATTTAAAGTTATTCAGTGTGATGCAGATATTAAAGCCATCAATCACTATAAAAGAGGGGATTACAAAAAAATTGATTTAAAAGGTCGAGGTGGTACGGATTTTCAACCAGTTTTTGACTGGATTAGAGAGCACAAAGAAGCAGATTCTCTCTTAATATATTTTACAGATTTATGTGCTCCACATCAAATAGAAACATATGGGATTAGAACAATTTGGTGCACAACAAACAATGAGGAGATGCCAAAACATCTTGGGCCAACAATACATATTAAAGAAGAAAGATGATGAAAAAATCAGCTGGATGTATAATAATCCACAAGTTCAATGATGAATGGCATATATTACTAGTTCATGCGGCAGGCAGCTGGAAAAATAGAAAAATGGGAATTCCAAAAGGCCTGGTGGAAGAAAAAGAACCTCTCAATGTAGCAGCCGAGAGAGAAACTTTTGAAGAAACTGGTCTTAAAGTTAAAATTATCAATAGTAAACCATCACTTATTCTAGAAAACTCGTATAAAAAAGTCTATTGCTTCTTTGCTTATTTATTTCATTCGCAACTTAAAAAAATTGATGAAAAATTAAAAGTTAAAAGCATAGATAGAGATGAAGTAGATTATGCAAGATTCTATCCTTTGAATAGAGCAGAAGAATTGATATACGAATATCAGAAACCAGTGATAAAATTAGTTAGAGATCATATTAAGAGAATGAAACAAATAACCATATATGAAGCGTTGCAGCATTTGCGGCATAAATTATAGCTATTTTCTCCTCTTCTTCCTCCTCCTACGCCAGCTGAGTAGCCTCGCTCAGCTGGTTTTAATTTGCTCTTTACAGAATTTAAAAATTATGTTATAATCTAAACAAAACAATAATTGGTTGGAGGATTGGTTATGATAAAAAAAATAATAACAGCTGTTATTTTATTTTTAAGCGTCAAAAGTTTACTGTTTGCAGAATATTATGTGATTTTAGGCATGTTAGATGGGAGATGACTCGCGCGCAAGTAAAGAATGTTGAAGGTGCACCTGAAGCAGAATATAAAAATATGGCGAGCCAGGTGTTAATAAATTAATCGTAACAGATTACAGTAATTATTTTGATAACAATGTAGCGATGTCAATAGCTTTGGGAGCTGCTTATAAAATAGCTCAGTGGGCAAATAACAAAACTATTATAACTCTTCTAATTAGAAGTGATGATAAATTTGGTATTTTGGTTGAATTGGAGTATACCAATGTTGAGCCGGCGCCACTAGAAGAAAAAGAACAATTAGATAAAAACAAATCTAAAATTTAGGCTTTACAAAATTAGAAATATGTGTTATATTATAAGCAAATCAAAGAAAACAGGAGGAGAAAATGGTAAAAAAAGTCAAAATTAGAAGATATGATATTTTCGCAATCACAGAATATTTAAAAAATTTGCAAAAAGGATTACCAGAAGATGTAGCAAAAGGAGATGCTATCTGGTTAGCAACTTTAGTTGCTTCAAGAAAATTCAGTAGAGGCAAAGTCCAGCCCAGAACAGTTAATAGCAAAAGAGATAAAAAACTGGCAGATAAAAATGGAATTTATACGAGCAAATGGAGAATGCTGTCAGGGAAGCCACAAACAGATAAAGTTTATGACAAGAACATCATTCAAAGAATGGGAGAGGATTTGTATCAGATAGTACTTGATAAAGTTAAAGAGTTATTTGAGGCGGGTTTAGATTACATGGACTATAGAGATTCTGTAAGAGAAGAAATTAATTCTATAGGAGAATTAAATGCAGCTTGAACTTGAAAAATTAATAGGTTTACATATAAGCTCCGGAAAGCCGGAGCTTTTTCTGGAACATAATAGAAATAATGATATTAGAATATTCCAAACATTTATTACAACAAAAGTAGAAAATTCTGTATTTTTAGATGTTGAACATCAAATGTTTGTACACGGTCCATATTGGAGCAATTTAGTAAAAGATTACAATGATAAAAAAGCTATTACCTGGAAGTATATTAAATTTTTAATATCAAGAATTTACTTTTATGCAAAACATGGT
>Ga0190313_1001669_pt1 | contig 11726 bp, 12 predicted proteins | sample 4870071011_MG_FD_169989 | JGI IMG/M metagenome (GOLD analysis project Ga0190313, IMG submission 169989) | Hydrothermal vent sediment bacterial communities from Southern Trench, Guaymas Basin, Mexico - 4870-07-10-11_MG | ecosystem: Environmental > Aquatic > Marine > Hydrothermal vents > Sediment ...
ACATCACAAAGAAGCTAATCATATACGGCACACCAAAAATCATATTATGGAAGGCGCCCAACAAGGTTTATGTTGATGAGCCCTTCATAGCATCCTTCAAACTCATATGTAACGAAACAAACAAATCCTTGGGAAATGTTAGCTTGTCGGCAAATATTTCACTAATAATGGACAACCGCAATGAGACTCTTCTAATTCCAATAGCGTATGCAAATGATACATACTGTGTATCATTTGAAGCCAGCGAAAAAGCAAAAATCATTGGAATAATATTCAGAAACACTGATAACCTAACGTTACTTAATTTCACTGCAGAGTTCATTTCAAAAGCAAGACCATTTAGCATTGATCCTCTAACTCTTCCTCTAGCTATAATCATCATCAGTTATATAGGATTCATAATACTAAGAAACAGATACTTATCCCGAGTTTCTCGACGATTTTTGATTGAGCGCAAATCACGGAAATCCTAAACAATTCATCTACTTATTTTTCTGAGTAATAACATACAACATGTTTCCAGCATAGCGTTTTTTGTTTAATCTGATCCTGACCCAGAAATATAAAGCACAGAGCTATTTATAATTGCTCAAAAATCTCTCTTAGGATTTAAATACTTAGAATTCAACTTTAGAGAAGATACCGTGGTGATGATTTTGGGTCGAATTAAACCACGCTTCATAAAAAATGTGGCTAAGTACATAGTCGCGAATTATTTCGACTTGCTCAAGGATATTTGGGACAAGGCAGAAGAAATAAGACAACTAACTGGAGACCCCAAGCTTGCGGGGGAGTTCAGATTTAATTCATATAAGAAAGTTGTGAATAGGTTAACGAATATCCGATCAAAGAAAGTTAGAAATAAGGTGGCAGGAGCTATTATCCGTCTGATGCATCAGATACTTATCCTAGAAAGAATTACTTTGGAAGAACTTAGAGCAAAATACTATCTTAAACTGCCAGAAACTGTTGGGACTACAGAATCCAGCGAATCCTCTGCTGAATAGACCCCTTAAATTTTAAGGACAGTTATTTCGATTATTTGATGAACATATTTTTGTTACACTGGGGGCTATGTTAGATGAAGGAAATTGCCATAATCGGAGGAAACATTTCGGGTATAACCACTACTTTCCTTCTCCAAGATGAGTATGATCCCTCCGAGGTTATCTTGCTGGAGAAGGAACCTATTCGCTCAACGGCACCCCCATTGTATGCTGTTATGGCCGCTTCGATATTGGAAAAGATGCTAAATCAATTCGGTATAGACTTCGCTATTGAGCCCTTCATATACGATCTGACGCAGATCCATGATGTAGAGGGTAAAGTTGTCCTGGAGTTTCAAACACCCCTATCTATTGTAGATCTATCCTCCTTCAGAGAGAAGTTTTCGGGTATTATCGATGTCAATTACATAGTAGATCGAACCAAAGTAATAGGTTCTCGTGAAATAAACGAACAAAAAAGAAAGCTTTCGGTTAGAAATCGACATACAGATGTAATAGAAACCAATAATATCATAGACGCATCAGGTTTTGATTGGTTTTATACAAAAGAAGCCATGAAAATAGAGGAGTATATCTCCTTTAAACACAACTTCTTTACATTCTATCAAGCGATAATCGAAACATCCAGAATTCCTATAGAGAGAGAAGCCTTACACATATCTTTTAATGAGTATGCTACTCCTGGTGGTTTCTCCATATTATTTAGTACTAACTCTGATAGGCTTTGGGTTCTAGGATTTTATAATAAATTTCTAACACATAAAACACCAATAGAAAGCGTCAATACGGTAAAGAACTCGCTTGGTATTGTTGGACGCATATCACAAATACGCTCTAGGGGGATATTTCTGGGTAGACCCTTACTACAGATATCTCCTCAAAACAACATCTTCCTTGTAGGTGCTTCAAATCTGAGTGTCTATCCAGTATTAGTTTCGGGAGTCATATATAATATTTTTACTACACAGAAGGTTGTTAAGTTTCTACTAAAATTGTTAGACTCCCAAAGATCGCCTAAAGAGATATCTTTCGAGCTAAATAACTATTACACAAAAATGTTGTTTCCAATATCCGAAATATTTGATGCTTTCAGAGTACTATTGTTGACTGTTAGGAGAGAAATTCTTGAGGATTTCGTCACATTGAGTCTTGAAATTCTGAAAACAATATTCCGTAGCTCACCTACAGATATTGGGATAGAACTCATTCAAATGTTAGTAAGACTCATTAGCAGCCCAAAGGTTTCTAAGAAAATACTAACAATTTTACGCTCCGTATACGACCTCCTAGAGGTATTCAAAAGCAAATCGGATGAGAACATAGACTCTTGGATGTCTTTTGTTAGGTTATTTAGCAGGGAGTATTCAAAACAGGTAACACAGTTAGTTCCTGCAAGCTTGGCAAAAGAGTTTCGTCTTGATTAAATAAAAAGCTTCAGCGTCGCTAGAGCGACTATACACACTAATGCTTGAACTTTCAAAGAGATCTTTACTCAAAGTTCAATATAGCAAATTGGAAATTAATTATTCTTCGTAGCATCTATTTTCTAGATTCACCTTTACTGGAAGTTTTAGCAACCCCATAGAATACTCTGACCATGCCGGTTCCAACAGGTATTGTTTGCCCCGTTACTACACTTTCAGCTATGCCAGTAATCCTATCAACTTCACCACTAATCGCGGCAGCTACTATATGCTTCTTAACTTCCTCAAATGCGGCTCGTGCGATCACTGATGGTTTTACCCTTATTAAACCATAGCGACCAATAGCCATTACTCTACCATTCCACATCTGCGCATCCACAGCCAGAGCTATGTGTCTCGGATCTACATCTAGTCCATAGTAATCTAGGACTTCTAGAGTCTCTTTTATTGCTAGGAGCCTCGCAGCTTCTATTCCATATATCTTTGCAAATTCGCGTATGTTATTGCTTTCTAATCGCGAAAGATCTACACCATCCTGATACAGTATGTTTGACATGTTCTGTGCCGCAATGACAATATAGTACTCTTCAACTTTATCTCTCTTACTAAGCTTTGCATCAACATAGTCAGCTATGCCTTTTATTATGAAGGAGGATCTGAATCTAGTATGTAATTCTCCCAGAGAGAGCCCTCTTCCCTTAGAAGTCTTCTCAGGGGCTATCTCCACAATTATTTGCGCATTTTTCTTGTCAAGACTTACTTTCAACTTCTTACTTGTCTGTATTTTCTTTGCTATTTCTTCGATAGAAATATCATACCTACTCAGCTTCTGGGGATCAAGATCTATTATTATCTTCCTACCTTCAGCATCTAGGATTATATCTGTAGCAACATCTCCAAGGCTTATCCCTTTTATCTTATTGAGAATTGAAAATGCTTTGTCCTTATCATAACGTACGTTTTCTTCGAGATACACTTTAATGATGGGTCTCTTAATGTTCCTGACGGCATCAAATATCTCCTTGATCCTCGGAAGCCCTCTCGTAATAGCGACCGCGCCAGCCCAGTGAAATGTTCTTAAGGTAAGTTGAGTTGCAGGTTCGCTGAGACTTTGGCTTGCAACGACACCTATTGCTTCACCGGGGTCTATTATCGCCTTCATGTATCTGTCTAAGATTCTTCTCACAATTAAATCTATTTCTTCTTCTGAGAAAATTATGTTCTTGTCATAGAAATTCTTTAGAGCATCCCTAAGATCCTCCGCGGTAGTCTTCGATACTTTCTTATATACTTCCTCTATGGCCTTATCATAGTATTTCGGCCATGTTTTCTTTGCTATTCCTTTCTTTTTCTTTTTAGCCCGCTCTAAAAGAATTTCATCTAATAGCGTCTCAATATCAGTCAGCTTACCATGATATGATTTAGAGACGTGTATTCCATCACCGCCATACTTAAACTGTATTATTTTTCCATCAATAGTCCTCGCACTTAGGTCATATTCTATTCTAATGTCCTGTAGTGCATTTACTAGCCTCCTATAGAAATATCCCGAGTCCGCTGTCCTTATCGCTGTATCTACCAAAGAGTCTCTACCCGCCGCGTTGTGGAAGAAGAATCCTATGGGATCCAAACCCTCCACAAAACTCCTAAGAACAATGCCCCCCGCGATAGGACCAATATCTCCTTTCTTGAAATGAGAGAGTGTTCTATCTATATAGCCCCTCTCTAATCTCTTTCCTCTAACCAGCATTGGGCCTAATGTTGCTAAAACTTGCTGGATATTCACGTCGCCTCCTCGTGCTCCCGTTAACGTCATTATCATAAATTGGCTTTCGGGAGGCATATGTTCGACAACCATATTTCCAGCTTCTCCTCTTGCCTTCTCAAATAAATTTATTATCTTCTCCTCGAGGGTTTCTCTCTCGCTTAGACCTGGCTCTGGTTCTAACTCTCCCTTCAAGAACTTATTTACAAGTTGATTTGCCTCTTGCAAATATTTGTCCAATAGTTTCTTAATTTCCTTTCTAACAGACTGAGGAACATAGACATCCCACAGAGTTATGCTGAAACCTCTATCGGTTATGTATCTAAGTAGCATAGCCGACAGATTATTCAGGAACTTTTTAGCTGCTTCGTAACCATATTTTTCCACTATTTTCTGTATAAGATTCTCAGGCTTCTCAGCTCCGATTGAATTTTTATCTATGAAGCCCTTCACTATTTTTCCATCGAGTATCTCAATGACTAAGTCTTCTTTGAGACCAAGTGGCCTACCCTTAACTTTACCTCTATAGAAAATACCAGGTGGAATTATTGCTGAGAAAACATCTTTGCCAGCCCAAAGTTCTTTTGAGCCCTTAACTTCTGAGGGAGGTATAGGCTCTGTTATGCCCGCAGAGTATAATAGTTGGAAGACTTCATCCTTATCGAGATATGTATCTGGTTTTGTTAACAGAAACGCACTGGTTATGTAGTCATGTTTGGGTCCGATTATGGGGCCTCCATATCGAGGTGATATTATTTGCTTCTTAACTTCCATTAAGATAGAGACTTCAGCTCGGGTCTCATATGATCTCGCAAGATGAAGGTTCATTTCATCTCCATCAAAGTCCGCATTGTAAGGCGTACATGTCTGAATATTAATTCTAAATGTGTTGTATGGGAGAACTCTAGCATAGTGACCCATCATGGATATCCTATGAAGGGTGGGTTGCCTATTAAAAACAACAATATCACCATCAATGAGGTGTCTCTCAACGACATCCCCTATGCTTAGTTCCTCAGCATGCTTGTTAATCACTTCTTGGCTAATGTTTTCAAGACTTATTTTTGTATATGTACCATCGGACTCCCTCTTGTAGATATAAACTGCTCCTGGATAACGCCATGGGCCTCGTCTCACAAACTCCCTGAGTTTCTCAATATTATATTTGTTAACCACCTCTGCTACTAAGAATCTCATAGCAACTTTTTGTGGAACTCCTACTTCATCTATGGATATGTATGTATCGGGCGAAATTACAGCTCGCGCACTAAAATCAACACGTTTACCACTTAGGTATCTTCTGAAGATTCCCTCCTTACCATGGAGCCTGTGGAATATCCCTTTAGGTTCCTTGAGGGCCCTCGTACGCTTTCTCAGACCAAAAAGTATTTCTATTAGGTGTTGGAGCCTCACAAAGTATTGCTCCAGAACTTTTCTAGGTCCACCCTCTAATTTATCCTTTATCCTGTTATTTTCACGTATAATATCTCTTAAAATTAACGTAAGTTTATCTTCTTGACGCTCTCCAGAAGCCGGAATTGCTGGCGGCCTTATTGTAATTGGAGGGACTGGAAGAACTGTTAATATTGTCCATTCGGGTCTACTTCTTTCTGGGTGAAAACCCATAAGAACTAAATCTTTCCACCGTTCCTTTACCTCAGGTGTATCTAAGTGCTCGTACTGACTATATATAGATGCTAGAATACGCCTTATCTCCTCAGGCTCATACCTCCTCTCATAATAGTAGTGAACTTTTCCTCCCTTCGTTTTCTTCACTATCTTAGCATTTTTAGCCTCTAATTCCTTCGCTTCTTCTTCGGAGATCTCAACAATCTTCACAAATGTCATTGCCTGCCTATCGAATTTGAATGTGGCGTTCTTAGGATGCCCGCAGTATGGACATGTTTTAACATCGGCTGCTTTCGCAAGAACCTTTTTCGCCAATTCTACGCGAGGATACCCGTTCAGATCCATGAATCTTTTCATTCTTTTCCAGAATCTCTCTCGAACTTCGTTAGGTAGTGTTAGGCGACCACATTTTTCGCATATAGCATTCAAAACTTTCTGAATCCACTTAACAAATGCCAAATGATATACCGGTATTGCCAAGTCAATATAACCGAAATGTCCAACACAACCAAATGGTCCGTCACGCCGCTTCAATCCACATGTATCACATGTTTCATTTGTCGCTGGGCCTAACCTAGGATCTAGAGGACCACCACGCATTGGTTTACCATCTGAGCTATATAGCTCAGCCGTATTAATTGAAGCTACGGACATTGTTATTATCTCATCGGGAGAGAGTATCCCAAATATAATCTCTGATAGTCTCTTCGGAATCAAAAATTCTCACCATCAACATGATGTAGAAGATATTGTCTATTCACAAAAGTATTGTTAACTTAATAAATTATTAATTTTTAAGCCCACTTTCAACATAGCAGAAGGATTACATTAACATTGGTGACGAAGGTGCCAAAGAGAAAAGCGGTGAAAATGCCTAAGATAAAAACATCTGCTGGAATAGTAACAGGTACTGTGCTTGATATTACTGATAATAGCGGCGCAAGAACAGCTCAAGTGATTGCCGTTTTAGGATATAAAGGACGAAAACGTCGGTTACCCAGGGCTGGTGTTGGCGACGTTGTGGTTGTGGTGGTCAAGGCAGGCTCTCAAAATGTTCGACACCAAATATTCCGAGCTGTGATTGTCAGACAGCGAAAGCCATATAGGAGGAAAGATGGCACTTGGATATCATTTGAGGATAACGCTGCTGTAATAATTGATGAAGAGGGCAATCCGAAAGGGTCAATAATAAAAGGGCCTATCGCGAAAGAAGCAGCAAAAAGATTTCCAAATGTAGCTAAAATAGCAACACAAATCGTATAGAGCTATATTCCACTTAATCTTTCTTAAGAACTTTTCTTCTACTCAAGTTCCTTAGAACATCTATTCTTTTTAGGTATATGATGCCAAATATTATGTTGTTAAGGTAGAAATCTAAAGATTAACATTTACAAATGCTTTTCAAATTATAATTAATCTTGATGAAAAATAAATAGAAGGAGATCATGATGACTCCAAAATCAACCTCTAAAAGAAAATTAAGAGCCCAAATAAAAGCTCAAGAAAGAAGAGAACCCGCGGGCACCCAAAGGGATTCTGATCCAATAAAACTTTTGACTTCATTAGGAGGCGTCGGAAAAACTACCGCCCAAAAATTGATTAACCATGGATACACAAACCTAGAAATAATAGCCGTAACTCCTCCAAAAATGCTTGAAGAGGAAGTAGGAATATCTTCAACATTAGCGGCAAAAATTGTTGAGGAGGCAAGAAAGCGTCTTGGATTAGGATTTCTAAGCGCAAAGGATTTGCTTCAAGCTAGAAAAAATGTTAAGAGGCTTACTACGGGTTCAAGAGCTCTAGATGAGCTCTTAGGTGGAGGCATAGAAACTCAAGCAATAACTGAGTTTTATGGTGAGTACAGAGTTGGAAAAACACAGGTATGTTTCACATTAGCCATAACTGTGCAGTTGCCAGAGGAGCAAGGAGGTTTAGGTGGTAAGTGTTTATTTATTGACACAGAGGGCACATTCCGCCCAGAGAGACTGATCCCCATCGCACAGAGATTCGGTTTGGATCCAGATGAGGCTCTGAGTAATGTTATAGTTGCGAGAGTATTTTCTACAGATCAGCAATTGGAGGTCGTTAGACAGGCAAGAAAGTTTATTAAGAAGGAAAATATAAAGCTCATTGTGGAGGATAGCTTAACCGCACTTTTCAGATCTGAGTATGTGGGCATAGACCAGCTCGCTACACGCCAACAAAAACTTAATGTACACCTTCATGATCTTTCACGATTATCATGGGCTTTTAACATAGCTGTCGTTGTTACAAACCAGGTTGTTGCTAATCCAGGCACCTTCTTTGGTCCCCAAATATCCGCGATAGGTGGACATATAGTAGCACACCACGTAACACATCGGTTGCATCTTCGCAAAGCTAAGGGGGATAAGCGAATAGCTAAGGTGGAAGACTCCCCATATCTCCCCGAGGGAGAAATCGTGTTTAGGATAGCATATGATGGGATCCGAGATGTCGATGAAACGGAAGGTGTATAATTATTTCTATCATGATTAAAAAAAGAAAGTTTATTAGGGGGTCTACAAATCAATTATGTATATTCGGTCCACAATTTCTTTACCATCAATACTGACCCTAATCGGTTCCCATTCATGGATATGGGTCATCCAAAAACTTCTGAAGACAATAGACAACTTTTTAGCAACGTCCTCGCTCACTGCTGGCTTAAGGAATTGATATTTTGTATAGGTCACTTTATTCCGATATATATAAAGAATCGGTGCAAAGACTTTTCTGTAAGCCTTCAAGAAACGCGTTAAATCTTCGAATGATACTGGAGGTATAACCATGATATCACGAAGCCTATGAAGTAGTCGCAGCGCGTAACCCCCTCCTGGCTCATTCCAGCCTATTTCTCCCTTAAGCGCAAGATACATAACATACTCACAGAACGCTTCTTCCTCGCGAGAGTCCCTTATAATTGAATATTGATCAATATCATTAATCTCAAATAGTGTGGAGACGTCCTCTAAGACATGATGAGCTAGAGCGTGAGAATATAAGGCCTCCATATACAATGCCAATAGTATGCTTAGTGAGAGACCAGGGTGTTTCATTAGCGATTGTATATCACTTTTATCAACAGCGGATACTCTAAGTCTCTCATAAAACCTCTCATTCTTTAGTAGTTCCCACGCGAAACCTATAAAATTCTTGAGATCCTCACGGATGATTTTTTCTCGAATATATATGCCATAGAGTTCAGATACATGATAATGGTAGGGGATATAGAGTGTCTGTGGGTCGACAACATATATAAACTTTGTGTAGCGATGCCCCATAGGTATGTTTAATTGTATGTCTTCTTTGCCACTAATCTTCGGATAGATATCAAAAATAGCTTGCAGTAGTTCTTCGGATATTTTTATTAGTTCTTTGTCCATAGCTACTTTAACATTGATAAAACGCATTAAAACATCACGAGGAATCACATTAAACTCTCCTATAACGAGGCGATTCTTTTCATAAATAACATCAATAATAGACTTCCTCTCCCCGCTATGGCTCATCTTTTGCACCATAAGAAAGCACAGGAAAAGTATGAAGAAAAATAGTGCTACAGCAAAAATTACTCAAGGACCCCTTCTAACTCTGCCTCATCTATAATCGGCTTCCATTTATCTTTGTATTGTGGCAGAGACTTCACGACCTCGTCCATCAGCAATAGGAGAGCCCGTCTAGTATCTACCTCTGATAACCAAGCAGTTTTCTCGTCAAGTATAACTGAGACATTTACCCATCTATTAGGTTCCCTCTCATAAAGGGCATAGATATAATCTGGAGTCTTTATGACTACCCCCGTTTTCAACATGGCTTCGTGGATATATTTTTTGGCTTCTTCTAGTGAAATCTCCTTCTCCACCAATTTATTCTTCCTCTTTCCAACCAACAATCTTTCTAAGCCAGTCTCCAAAGTCACCTAGTGTACCTGTGAATTTCACTATAATTTTCTCGCCTTCGTATGCCTCAGCTATCCAATTTTTGCCCTTGATTATCCACTTTCCTTCTTCTTTCTCTACCTCTTCACTCTCAGCTTTTAGAGCTTTGAAAATGTTTTCATCCCATTCTAGCTCTCTTACATTTTCTATAACATCTTCTAGTCCATGCTCCGGAGGCGGTAGATTCTCTAGGACTGTGTGCTTCTTATAGTGTTCTATCACTAGAGAGTTCCAATCCACATTTATCTTGCCATTCTCAATCGTATACTTAAATCTAACCCTGACAACATCCTGTTTCTCGATACCCTTCTCTCTGAAGATATTAAATAGATGCTGATTTATTAGTGCTGATACACGCACTGCCTCTTTTGGATCCACACCGAGAGGACGCGTTTGAGCAAGTAGAGTCCGCCTTATCTTATTAGCGTAGCCAGCCGCTATAACTAAACCACTAGAAAACTGCTTTTCCTCAGCCATAAGGCCTCACCACAGATATGCATGAATTATATTGCCTACCATACAATAGGTAGTATATATAGATTTTTGGCAATATATTTCTATCGCAATCATGCGAATATCATGGAAATCTAAAAAACATCATTTATAAAAAATATCAACGAAAAGAATCACTATGCATTCACTTCTTCATGATACGACGCCGTGCTTCTGAAGACGAACTTATACTCGCATCGAATTTAGGTAGCCTTAAAACTCTAAAAGACAATCCATTCATCTGTGCCCAGCGAATCAGTTCTTTCTCAGAAACTTTTTGATCATACCCCAAAACAACTATGTCAGGGCGAATCTCCTTAAGAATCTCAAAAATATTTTCCGACTCATAACCTAAAACCGCCTTATCAACGGGTTTTAGAGCATTAACTATCTCCAATCTTTCCAACTCGTTAAAAACAGGCTTCCTACCCTTCAAGCGCTCAACCGTTTTATCACGAGCAACAACTACTATAAGCTCAGAATTCTTAGCTAGTCTCTTGGCAGCATATAGAAAGCGTATATGCCCCACATGGATAATATCGAATGTACCAGCAACAAAGATCCTTACCCTCTCACTCCCTTTCCTCTCCAGAAAACTCACCTCCTAGCAACATATCGAGGCAAATAAACACTGCCTCAATCCAACTGAGTTTCTCAGTAGCAACATTAATATCACAACGATAAGTACTTGGAAGACCCCCCAAGAACCTACTCAAAGCGTATTCAAGACATATAAACGCCGCAACTATATGGGCACAGTAACGTCTCCCAGAACGCCTACCAACATTAAAAACAAAATCCAAACAGGAACAAAAAGCCGATCGATACCTAGCAGTACCATCAAAAACCACAAAAACAATCTGCTTGTTCCCAACAACTAACAGCACCCTCAAAACCTTCGATCCCACATTAAGAAATAATAGCTTTAACTTCCCCGTAACAACATATCTGACAGCCTTAGCATATATCTGATGAAACCTACTGCGAAAACGCCTAAGCACCCCACCAATATACTCATAAACCCTTCTAGCAAACTCCTCATCGAGACCCGCATCAAAAAAATGTTTATGGAAACACACTATCCAAACACACTCCCAAAAAATAGGAAGAACCTACCTCCTCTTCTTCTGCCTGCGGCTAGCCAACGCCTGCTTCAACTGAAGAATCAGCTGAGCTCGAGGTGGAAGACCAGGCGGGGCTGCTGGGCTCGGAGCCGCTGGCTGTGTCTGTTGCGCCTGTGGTGGCTGCTGACTCACAGGCTGCTGAGGAGCTGCTGGAACAGGCTGTGGAGGTTGCGGAGAAGGCTGCTGAGGAGGTACAGAGGCCTGCTGTTGTACGACGGGCTGTTGCGGAGGTGCAGGAGGCTGCTGAGGTTGTTGCTGAGTCTGTGGCTGAGTAACTTGTTGTGGTGGAGGAGTTGGAGCTATGGGGGGAGGTGTCGCAGGGGGTT
>Ga0190313_1001671_pt1 | contig 11712 bp, 13 predicted proteins | sample 4870071011_MG_FD_169989 | JGI IMG/M metagenome (GOLD analysis project Ga0190313, IMG submission 169989) | Hydrothermal vent sediment bacterial communities from Southern Trench, Guaymas Basin, Mexico - 4870-07-10-11_MG | ecosystem: Environmental > Aquatic > Marine > Hydrothermal vents > Sediment ...
GATTTTATTGTTCTTGCTTTTTAATAATTTTAAGACAAGGGTGGATTTTGTGATTCGCGTAAAGAACACGCTTGGTGGAAAAAAGGAAGAGTTTGTGCCGGTTGAAGCTGGAAGGGTGAGAATGTATGTCTGCGGCCCGACTGTTTACGGGCCAGCCCACATCGGGCACGCGCGCACCTATATTGCTTTTGATATTATCAGGCGTTACCTTGAATACCGGGGTTTTAAGGTAAAGTTTGTGATGAACCTCACCGATGTTCATGATGACATGATAAAGCGCGCTAACAAGGAGGGAATTTCTATTTTCGAGCTGGGAAAAAAGAACATTGAACTCTTTTTCAAGGACATGAAAGCACTCAGAATCAAGAAAGCAGATGTTTACCCCAGAGTAACAAAGGAAATCCCGGCAATAATTGAAACAGTCAAAAAGCTGGTTGAAAAAGGCTATGCTTATGAAACAAACGACGGCGTTTACTTTGATGTAAGCAAGTTCCCAGACTACGGAAAGCTGAGTGGAATAAAGTTCAAGAGCGGAAAAACCGGCACGCGTGTTGACACTGACAAGTATGACAAAAAGCAAGCCCAGGATTTTGCGCTCTGGAAAAAAGAAAAGCCAGGCGAGCCAGCGTGGGACTCGCCATGGGGCAATGGCAGGCCAGGGTGGCACATTGAGTGCAGTGTGATGAGCTCGAAGCACTTGGGGATTCCCCTTGACATTCACGGCGGCGCGGTTGACCTGGTGTTCCCGCACCACGAGAACGAGATAGCGCAAAGCGAGGCAGCTTTTGAGAAAAAGCCCTTTGTCAAGTACTGGCTTCACACCGGCTTCTTGAACGTTGAAGGTCAAAAGATGAGCAAGTCACTTGGGAACTTTATAACAATTCCAGCACTCCTAAAAGACTTCAGTGCAAGCTCTTTCAGGTTCTTTATTGCTTCAACTCATTACAGGAGCAGAATTAACTTTTCAAGAGCAGAAATGGAAAAATACAACCGCACCCTGGAAAAGCTTGACGAGTTTGTTCGCAGGCTCCAGGAAAACACTGAAGGGCAGGGAGACAGCAAGGCAGTGAAAGAGCTCGTTGAAAAAACAAGAGAAGCATTCCAGCGTGCCATGGATGACGACTTCAATTTTCCAAACGCCTGGAAGGAAGTATTCAGCTTCGAATCCGAAGTAAACAAGCTTGAGGCAAGAGGAAAGCTTGGACTGGAGGGCGCCCAGGTAGTGCTCTCGTTCCTCAGAGAGGTTAACAGCGTGTTTGACGTTCTGTCCTTTGAAAAAAAAGGCAAGCTGGACAGCGAAATAGCCCAGTTAATCAAAAAAAGAGACGAGTACAGAAAACAAAAGAACTTCGCTGAAGCTGACAAGATAAGAGAAAAGCTAAGAACGCAGGGAATAATCCTCCTTGACACCCCGCAGGGCACGAAATGGCGCAGGGAAGAAAGCCAGTGAAGCCAGTCAAGCCCTGTTTTGCAAGTGGAGTACACGAGCCAGATTCTCAGAGAAAGCTCATTGCCTAAAGGGGAAAGAATTAAAAGCCTGAACCCTTAATTTGTTAGAATGGTTGCAGGACTCGCTGGCGCAATGACTTCGATTAGCCCGATTGCCCTGGTCTGGGATATCGGTCTCATCATCATTGCGGCCACAATATTCAACTTTATTGCCCGTGCCCTGAAACAGCCTCCCTTGCTTGCATACATTTTTGCAGGTTTTTTCATTTATTCAGGCATTCCATTCATAACAAAGGCTTTCCTTGGATCACAGGTGGTGTTATTCAGTGGAGACCTTGGCATTATGCGGGTTCTGTCAGACCTGGGGGTTGCATTCCTGCTCTTCTCGATTGGAATTGAAACAGACCTTGGCAAGCTCAAAAAGCTCAGCTTTATAGTCATTGGGGGCGGCGTGCTCCAAGTGCTTCTAACAGCGGGTTTTGTTTTACTGCTCGTGGGCTACTTTAACGTGCTTTCTTTTTATGAATCAGTTTACCTTGCCTTGATGCTTGCATTCTCTTCAACCATGCTTGTTGTAAAGCTCCTCTCTGACACCTTTAGCACTACGACCCTGCATGGCCGGTTAATGATTGGCTTTCTCTTAGTCCAAGACGTTCTCATAATCATCCTGCTTCCAATAATTGGCAACATGGGAAAATTGTTCGAGCCAAGTTTTTTCACTGCTTTCTTTTTCTCAGGAGCAGCCCTGATTGGTTTTGCAGTTATCTTAAGCAAGTTTGTTTACCCAGCAATCTTCAAGTTCTCGGTGAAAAATTCCGAAATGCTGTTCCTGGCAGCACTTTCTTCCTGTTTTGGCTTTATACTGTTAAGTGATTTCCTGGGAATTCCGCTTGGCATTGGTGGCTTTGTGGCAGGGCTCTCGCTTTCAATGCTGCCATACAACTTTCAAATATACGATGAAATCAGGGGCATTCGAGACTTTTTTGTCACAATCTTTCTTGTGACCCTTGGATTGCAGTTGTCGTTTTCCTCCATCGGAGCGCTGTGGCAAATAATCCTATTCTCCCTTGTGGTTGTCCTTGTCTTAAAACCAGTCATCTTTTACCTCATGTTGTACTTCTCAGGGCACGGGAAAAGAATCTCGCTCTTTGTGGCCCTGGGTCTCTCACAGGTATCCGAGTTCTCTTTTATTCTTGCAAGCCAGGGAGAACAACTCAAAGTATTATCACCGCAGTTCTATTCAGCGAGCATTTTCATAATCGCATTCTCAATGCTGTTCACTCCCTACATCTTCAAATACCAGGACCCAATCTATCGCTTCTTCAACAGCCTCTCAAAGCATTTCCCGAAAAGATTCAACAGCAAGCGCTTTTATCACAGGGTCAGCTGGCTCGAAGAAGGCAAACAGGCCTCAAACCATATAGTCATCATTGGCGCTGGAGTTGTTGGCGGGGCAATTGCAAGGTCATTGAATGGCAAGTACCCAATCATTGTAATGGACCAAAACCCGGACATAGTTGAAAAGCTCAAAAGGGAAAAGATAAACATTTTCCTTGGTGAGTCAAGCAACAAGACGATCTGGAAAAAACTTGGCTTGGAGAAAGCAAGGCTTCTCGTGCTGGCAATCCCAAAAACCAATGCCTCTGTTAAAATCCTCAACTACGCGAAAGAAGTCAACCCGGACATTATAGTGTTTGCCCGCGCGCACTCCTTCGAGGAAGCAGCACTCTTGTACGAAGCAGGAGCAGACTTTGTGTGCATGCCAGAGGTGGTCGGCTCAAACGTTTACCTGAAAACAATAAGTGAATACCTCGAAACAAATGCTCTTTACCACATCAATGTATTGCATGACGAGATAATCCAGTACCTCAAGGAAAGGTCAAAAAGCGAAGAAAAGCACACCATTACAAAAAAACCAGGCTGGTTCTAGAATTTCTCTGCAATCTTTGCGCAAGGTCCTTCAAAAAAACACTATGAATCCTGTAGTCTTGTCTGGAATTTTCTGTCCAGTTCTCTCTTGTTTGTTTCCCACTCTGTTCTCGCAATCGGGGGAAGACTGCCATTTTCTTCAACCCACTTTCGGATAAATGCAATTGTCACTGGGTCATGAGGGTAACCAGAGCCAATCTCCCCAAATTCACCCTTCAGCCTCTCGATCTCTGCATCCCGTGCCACCTTTGCAAGAATGCTTGCAGCTGAAACAATCGGGTAATTCCTGTCAGCAAAGTGCTCTGACTTGATGGTGATGCCAACAGAGCAATACCTTGCAATGCGCTTTGAAAAATTGGATTCAACAATGTCAGGCGAGTCAACAAGCAGAATCTCTGGTTTCACCCTAAGAGAGTTCACCATTGATGCAATTCGCATGGCTTCAATTTCATTCAATGACTTTCTGAGCATGAGGCTGTTGAGTTCTCCTGGGAAAACCAGTGAAACCTTGTATTCTTCAACCAAGTTTTTAATCTTGGCAGCAAGCGAGACTCTCTTTCTGGCACCTAATTCTTTGGAGTCCCTGACCCCAATGTCGGCAAGTTTTTCTTCCTGTTCTTTTGTTGCAACAACCAATGCCATTGCCATTGGCCCAAGAGCGGGACCACGGCCAGCTTCGTCCACTCCAGCAAGAAACATGTGAATCAATTAATTGAGGCATTCACTCAATAAATTCTTTTCTGTTTCTCAAAGGGCAAAGGCGCGTATTAAATAGATTTAAAAAGGCTTCAGTGAAGAATTATTTAATCTGATTTTTTGGTGAAAACATGAAAGGAGTCATAAAAAATTACAGGAGGGGCAGGCACAACGCCAACGAAAGACAGCTGGTCATAGAAATTGACGGAGTTACTTCAAAGGAAAAAGCCTACTCGCTTGTGGGGTCAAGGGTTGAGTGGAAGAGCCCCTCCGGAAAGGTTTTCAATGGCACTATCACATCAGCCCACGGCAACTCTGGCGCTGTAAGAGCGCTTTTCCACAAGGGCCTGCCGGGGCAGTGCATTGGGCAGGAAGTATTGGTAAAAGAAGCAAAACCAGTTAAAAAAAGCAGGGCAAAAAAATAACCTGCTTCGCGCGAAGATTTTGAACTAATTAAGTTTCCAGCCAAGAATCTGTTCACTGGGTTAGCAGCTCTGCATTGCTTCAGTTTCCTGCCAAGAACCTGTTGACTCGCTCGAAGTCGCGCTCGCACTTTTCACAGAGCTCGAGTGCATCCATGCAAGCCCTCTTGTTCTCAAGAGCGCGCTGAATTTCAATGGCAGCCATGTTTTTTTTCCTGAACTCATTGTACAAGCTGTCATATTCCTGTTTTAGGCTCTCCAGTTCTGAAAGCACGGTATTCTTTTCTGTTTCCCGTCCGGGGCTAAGACCAGCGCGAGCCGCGCATAAAAGGCAGTTTCTCTTAATTCGCCTGATTTTTTCAAGAATTCTCTCGTCACTTTCAAGAATGCGCATGCAATAATTGGGCGAAATCAGATTAAAAAAATATGGGTGGGTGGCTTTTGCCTTAAAGCAATTAAGCCGCCACTTCTATGTTCAGTTCTTTTTTGAGTTCCCTGTACCTGTTCCTGATTGTTACCTCTGTCACGCCAGCCACGTTCGCAACCTCTTTCTGTGTCCTGCGCTCGCCTTTTAAGAGACCGGCAATGTACACTGCTGCTGCTGCAACCCCTGTCGGGCCCCTCCCGCTAATAAGGCCCTGGCTTATGGCTTTCTTGATTATTTCACGCCCTTTCTCCTGGACCTCCCCGCTGAGGTTCAATTCAGAGGCAAACCTTGGAATGTAGTGAATTGGGTTTGTGAGCGGCACGTCCAGTTTTAATTCCCTTACAAGGAAACGGTAAGTGCGCCCGATCTCTTTCTTTGTGAGGCCAGATGCTTCTGCCATTTCGTTCAGGGTCCTTGGAACATGGTAAGTGCGGCAGACAGTGTAGAGGATGGCTGAAACAACTGCCTCGATAAGCCTGCCCCTAATCAGGCCCTTTTCAACAGTTTTCCTGTAAAGCAACGCAGCTGCTTCAACCAACGACTCAGGTATGTTGAGGTATGAAGCCACCCTTCTCATCTCGGTTAACGCAATGCTGAGGTTTCTCTCCATTGAAGAACTCACAGAAGCACGCTTGTGCCACTTGATGAGCCTGTACATCTGGGCCTTGCTCTTGCTTGAAAGCTTGTTTCCACGCAAGTCCCTTCCCTTCCTGTCAATCATTGTAACAAGGCCTTTGTTGAGTTTAACGTATTTCTTCGGCGAGCCAGTCCTGGCTCTTTTCTCGAACTGGTCTGAGTCAAAGCTTCTCCATTCCTTGCCAAGGTCAACAAGGTCATCGTTAATAATAAGACCACAGTTTTCACACACAATCTCGCCCCTGCTCTCGTCCCTTCTGAGCTTTGTTGAACCACACTCAGGGCATTTGTGAACAGTCATTAAACCACCTACCTCTTTAAAAAGATTAAAAAATCATGCAAGCATCTGAGCAAAAAATCAAAAGCAATGAAAAAAAGCATAGCTTTATATAAATAGCCCAGCCTCACCTATTTAAACCTTTTGGTTCAAGCTGGTTTTTTACTAATTGGTGAAAAATCGCTTTTGTTGGTTTTATTCCTGCTTTTTAGCCATTTTTTTGGTTGCAGGTGGCTTTTTTTGGGTTTTCATTTTCTTGGCTGATTTCTTTTTTTCTGTTTCAATTTTTCCTGAAACAATCTTTGCTTGAACCTCGCCCTTTTGACCTGGCCTGCTTGTTACAAGGGCATTCTTTCTCTCACCGTTTATTTCCACTTCAATTATTGCTCCCTTTGTTATTACCTGCCTTCTCTCAAAGTGCCTGTTTGCGATGTTTTTTTTGACTCCAAGAATTTTTGCTTTTACTGTTTTCCCAGATGCTGAAACCATTGCACTGACTGCTTTTGAGAGCTTGGCTTTTTTCACTGAGGCCCGGCCACTTATCGTCTTTCTTTCATCTTCTTTTGAAAGTATGGTTATTGCTGCTTTTCCGCCCTTCCATGCAAGCTTTTTATCGCTCCTGTTTCTTGACTTGCGGATTCCACCGCTTTTTTTCCTTCTTGATTTTAAGTGCCACTCTGTCATTTACCCACCGTTAAATTTGTAAAACCTTGTTGTCTAATCTTCTAATGCACCAAAGAATTGGTGAATACAGTGTGCTCCTCTTGCAAGGAACACTTGATAATGATAATTTAGGGGCAATAATTAATAAAGCTAACGATTTGTTTTCAGGAGAAGAGGGTTTCATGCAGTGCTGTTCCCTGAAATTTGTTCCATCTGAAAACTTTGCGCTTCACGCAGTTGAAAATGTGCTGAGCAGAAAACCTGCTGGCTCAGTTAAACTGAACAAGCTTTCCTTGGGTTTTCTTCTCTGGCTTTATTGCACCAATCAACTCGAGAAAGCAATAAGCCTGGCAGCGCAAGGCAAAGAATTCCTGCTTGTCATCGCGGCAAAGGACAAAAAACTTGCAAGCAAAGCCCTATCCAAAGCCAAAGAGCTTGGATTCAGGGAAGAAAAGGGCTTGATTGAAAAGAACTTTAGAGAGAAACTGGACTCTTTCATTGAACACTTCCGTATTTCCAAAAACGAGCTCAGGGCTTTCTCGCACCTCCCAAGAGAAAAAGCCGTTGAGCTGCTGGCAATTGAGAGACAAGCACTTTTAAGCCTATAAATAAAAATGTTATAATATTAACTTATGAGGAATAAAATGAAGATTTGAGCATTTGCGGTAGCCCGAGGAAGGGAAACTCTGAGGCAATCCTGAATTGGCTCAAGCCAGTGTTTGAAGAGCTTGGGGCAGAAAACGAAATTATGCTGTTAAGACAGAAAAATATCCAGCGATGCAAGGGCTGTGTTGAATACTGCAACCACAAGTTAAAATGCAAGCACGATGACGACATGGCTGATATAATGGGAGAAATGATGAGGGCAGACTGCTATGTTTTTGCTCTCCCAAACTATTTTGGAATGCCTCCGGCATTTTCAAGGACTTCATCGACAAGTGCAGCATTTTTTACACTGCCCAAACAGACCTGTCATCAAAAAGAGCACTTGTTATTTCTGTTGGAACAGACATGCCGCAGATTGAAGAAAATATTCGGAATATTTCCAAAAACTTTTGCAGTGTGTTGGGAATAACAACAGTTGATTCTGCTGGATTTGTTTCAAAAAGCGAGCTAAAGGGCAATTATAACAACATCTTTGAAAACGGGCTAAACCCCGGCATAGAAAAGCGCCTGAGTGCAATGGCCCGGAAACTGATTGGAGTGCAAAGACAGGGAAGTCCTTGATTTCCCTTTTGTTCAACTCCAACAATTGCTTTTTTAAATGCTTCTTTTTCTAATTATTAAATCCAATCTAATTTTGGTGTTTTTAAGTGAAGCTACCAAAGAAAATCAAGCTCTACTGCAAGAAGTGCAAGAAGCACACAGAGCACAAGCTCAAGGAATTCAAGTCAGGCAAGGCCAGAGCAATGGCAAAGGGCCAGAGGCGCCACGCCAAGCACACAAAGGGCTATGGTGGCAGGTACCAGTTCATTGCAACAGTCAAAAAGCAGACCAGAAAACCAACATTTGTGGCAGAGTGCACGGTCTGCAAGACAAAGTCCTACTTTGTAATCCCAAAAAGAATGAAAAAAGTCGAGCTGGTCTAAGCATAGAACTGAGTGAACTGGCACTCCGGGGTTCGAATCCCTCCCTCGGCGTCGGAGCTGGTCTAAGCATAGAACCGAGTGAACCCAGGTGGCGTAGTGGTTTAATTCGTTTTGGGGGTTCTCTCTCTTTATGGCTTCAAAGAATTCACTCTTGTTGATAATAAAACAAAACCCCGGCATTAAATACCCTGCCCTGCTGGAAAAGATTCTTGGAGAATACTCAAATATTAATTCAGCCAGGGCTGCTTTAAGCCGCCTGGTACGAGAACTCGACGCTCTTGGGCTGGTTCGCAGAAGGCAGAACAGTCTTTTTTTAACAGACAAGGGCATTCTCAAGATTCAAACCGAAATGAAAAACAAGCTCTTGCTGAAACTCAACGAGCTGGTGAAAAAACCCGACCCTCTGAACCCAGGCAAACTAGTACAACAGCTCTCAGTATTAGTCGAACGCTCAAAAAAAGACTCCGATTTGTTAAATGTTGCAAAGAGCAGCATTTCCTTCCCGGTGTCAAAGCTTGACACCCTGAGCCTGAGCATTCAAAAACAGAGCAGGCACCTTGCATACCTTTCAAAGGTTCTCTCAAAGCACGCAAGAGCAATGAGAAAAATGGGGTTCCAGGATTCAATCACAGTAAACGTGCTCGAAAAAAACGCGAAGAAAATTATTTCAAAGATTGCCATGAGCCTGAAAGGCGAATTCATTGTGAAAACCAAGAAAGAAAAATCGGGTCAGCTTGCAGAAAAATTCAACGGCACCATAAAAGGCGAAAGCCTCCTTTTTCCAAAAGAAAACCTTGAAAGAGTAGCCCTGGAGCTCTTTGATGGCAAGTGTGAAGCAACCATCATTGCCGGAAGCACAAGAATTGAGATTTCCCTGACAAAGGCCGTGTTCACAGCCCCGGCCAAAAAAATCCTTGAAATAAAAAAAGGATAATTTTAGTAAAGTTCTTTTTTTACTTGCGGCTTTAGCTCTGGAAAGCGCTCAAGCCATTCTTTTCTCTCTCTCCTCAGCCTGGCAATTCTTTCACTGAACTCTTTTTCTGAATAATGGGTTCTCGGGTCAAAAGGAGAGCCAATTGTTTCAGCTGGCACTTCAAGGTTTAACTCCCCGTCAAAAGCCCAGTTGATTGTTTTCCTGGCAGCACCAGTGATAAAACCAACAGTGTCCCTTACCCTGACCTTTGTGGCGTTCTCCCCCTCGCCCACAAAACCAGTGTTGAGAATAAAGCACTCCATACCCGGATTCCCTGAGAGGATTTCAAAGAGCCTGTTTCCCTCAAGCCCGCGTTTGCCCATTATAAATGGGTTGGTGCCAACAACCCTCACACTCTGCCCAGCCTTGCTCGGGTCACCAGCTGAGCTCTCAACACTCTCACCGAGCATGAAGGCAACAGCTGCTTTTCTTGGGTCAAGGCGCGCGATTGGGGGCATTAGTGGATTTCGGGTTATGAAAAAAAGCTGGTCTACGTGCTCCAGGTCTATGTCCCTTGACGCGTTTGAGAGCTCAGAGCGCTGGATTACTGCCCGCCCGTTTGAGGTAAGAGAATAATCTGTAAAGTCTACTCTTCCGTCTTTGCCAACAAAAACGTTTTCAAGGATTGCACTCGGCTGCCTGACCGCATGGAACAATTCAGGCTGCTCTTTTTCCGACAAGCCCTCTGTCTTGATGAACAGGCCTTTTCCCTCTGTGCCCATGCAAAAAGCATTCTCTTTCAAGCCAACCACGTCATCCTGTATCAACTCGGCCTTTTCCCCATTCCCCAAATAAAAACCATGCCCTGTCAGGGTTGACTTACCAGTAGCGCTCAAACCAAAGAACAGCTGTCCAACCCTTTTCAGCGAGCCACCCCCCTGTTTTAGGTGCAGTAATTTGCTCCCAGCATGCAATCCAAGCCAGCCCCTTTTTTTCACGAGGTACATCCACATCCTGAGAAAAGCCTTCTTTGCCTCTCCAATGTAATCAGAGCCAAGCGCGAAAGTGAAAGCCCGCTCCGCATCCACAAGAACCTTCACAGTCTTCCACTCTGGAACCATTACTGTTACCATGTCAGGCTTTTCACCTGCACTGCATTCCTCCAAGAGCCCAGCCCAGCCAAGCGCCACCCTTGCATACTCTTTTGAAACATAGAGCCTGCAGTGAAATGGTTCCGCCCTGCCGATTCTCCTGTCAACCTGGATTACCTCACCCCCGCTCTCCAGGTATGATTTTGCCCTTGCAATCTCCTCAAGGTCTTCTCTTTCAAAGCTGTCATCTACAGAATTCTTCGTGAACCTGGCTGACCTTGACCTGATTTTTCCAACATAGCTTGCAGAGCCAAACTCTGTTGTCTTCTCATCGTGCCTTGCGAGCTCGCGGAGCTCCAAAAGCGACGGGTTAACTATTACCTTTTTGAATTTTGGCACTGAGAATAAGTCTTCGTTCATAGTAAAATCTACGTGAAAAAAGCATTTAAAAACACAACTCTTATAAACAGAACAGTGTTGCTTGTTATTATGAAAAGTATTGTTAAAATCAGGGCAATTCTTTCCCTTTTGCTCATAATCACATTTGTTATTGTTACCTTTACCGGCATAGGCCTGTACCTCTCGCCCTCTGGAAGAATTGCAAGGGAAACAAGCTGGGGTCTTTTTGGACTTGGCAGGTGGCAACTGGAAAACATGCACACCATTCTTGGATTTATCATGAGCGCATTAATAATCATTCACCTGGCCGTAAACTACAAACTGCTCCTGAGCGAAGTCAAAGTGTTAGTCGGAAAATAATGCTTGGTTCTGCTGCAATGCAAAAAAAACTGCATTGCTATTGTTTTAATTTCATTGATAAACCAACTGATGTCTTTCTTTATTTATTACACCTATAAACTAACTCATAAAATAATTCTTGGCCTTTTAGAATGATTCCAAATTCTGTCAACTCATTCCAAAATTCTGGATTTTCGGCTTTTATATTCTTAAAATCTTCTTTATTCACGATAACTGGGGCAATTCTTAGATTATATTTGTGCCTTAGTGACAAAGCAATCTTCTCAGTTTCTGAGTTTCCATTTACACATAAAACATCAACATTGCTTTTTTCTTTTGCTTCTCCTTTTGAGTAGCTCCCAAACAGTATAACTAAATTCAGTTTCGTTTTATTTAGAAACTCATCAAGTGCGTTCCAAACAGAGGGATACTTCTTGACAAAATTATTTTTTCTGTTTATTGAGTAATAAGCAAAGGAAAGATAAATTATGTCATTAAATTTTTTAATAGAATAAACTAGTGCTTTGCCCACTTTCTTTTTTGACAGAATGCCTTTTTCTTCCAATATCTTAAGAGTTGAATAAGCACGCTCATGGGAATATCCTGAACGAGATTCTATCTCTTTTGTAGTTCTTTCTGTTCCTTCTGGAAAGAAAGCGGACAATATTTTTAATTCTGTTTTGTTAAGCATTTTAATCAACTGTTGTTTTATCAACTATATAGTTGATTAATCAACTATTTAAATTTATCGTTTGGAGGTGAAAATCATGCCCAAAATCGAACTCGAAATCAAAACTCAAATTGAAAAGGACATTCTTGAGACTTTTCAGGTAAAACTCAAAGCATCAGGCTATAATTCAAAGGCTGAATGGTTGAGAGAAC
>Ga0190313_1001672_pt1 | contig 11712 bp, 11 predicted proteins | sample 4870071011_MG_FD_169989 | JGI IMG/M metagenome (GOLD analysis project Ga0190313, IMG submission 169989) | Hydrothermal vent sediment bacterial communities from Southern Trench, Guaymas Basin, Mexico - 4870-07-10-11_MG | ecosystem: Environmental > Aquatic > Marine > Hydrothermal vents > Sediment ...
TGCTTCCTTTCGCTTCAACAATCTTCTCCTCTAAGACCGCTCCCACCTATCACAATACCCGCTCACTGTATACAAAAATCTGCAATGCCACTATTGTTACCCTGCGATCTCTTACCATTCAAGGCAGGTGGTTTTGAAATTAAAAGCACACAAAGCTTGGTACTATGCCTTTTGCAGGCTGTATAGCTTGTGTTGTGCGTAGAGTTTTTTGAATATCCGTTGCATTGGTAGAAACCTGACAGCTGGAGTATGCCCTTATAAGGCTATTTTGTATCAAAATAGGTGGGAATTGGGCGGTCTAGTTGCCCAGAAAGGTAATATACGTGGGTATGAATTGATTTGTAACTGAAACATCTTTGATTTTTAAGCTCAAAAAGTTAAAAAGGGTAGACTACGAAAGTAATTATCACGGATTCAGGAATACAGTAAAAAATATAAGCCTATTGAAATGAATAATGCCATGTAGCCTATTACAAGAAATTTTACGGTGAACGCAGCAGCATTATTTGTAGCTTCATGCGTAATATATAATTTGTAGGCTATCAGATTTGCTAAAGAGCCAAATAGACTACCAAAACCACCAGCATTTGAACCCCACAATAACGCCCGCCAATTTGATGTAAATTTTGCAAACAATAGCGTTGCTGGAACGTTACTCAGAACCTGACTTACTAAAGCTGACAACAGAAATATATGTCCTGAATGGCTTATTTCAGAAGTCAGTATACTTTTTAGATTGTCCGCGATCCCAAAAAAGAAGAAGAAACTGAAGAGCAGCCCGTAATCAATGTATAAAGCTTTTCGGTCAAATGTGAGCGCAAAAAATATGACTACAACTCCCGCTAAAACTGGAAGAACACGAAAGACCGTCAGAAGAACAACAATAAGCAAAACAACATAAATATACGCCTTTTTATTGATTTTCTGTATTTGGTCTTCCTCTAAACCTTTTCGGATTACAACAAAGATTGAAGAGACAACTAGCAAGCCAAGGAAAACCAAAGAAAATGGGGAAATCGTTTTTATGAATGTACAAGGATGAATACTGTAAGACCAGTAAATATAAAGATTCTGAGGATTGCCAATGGGAGTAAATGCAGAACCAGAATTGGCTGCTAATGCCTCCAAGATAACCAGTATATCTTTCCTATTTATGTTAAGTGATAACGTAAGCGGAACAACAACCATTAAAGCGATATCATTGGTTACCAACATGGCTAAGAAAAAGGTTGCCAGCACTAATTTTAAAGATATGAGCTTACCCTTTTCTATGCTTTGGGCTATTCTTAATAATAGCCCGCTTTTCCATAAACCATTTATTGTAATAAACGACACAAACAAGATAAACAGAACCTGTAATTCATCGGTTGAATAGACCGGAAGATGTTTTGTATAAATGGATAGCAGCGCAAAACCAACACCCGAAGCAATTAACAGCCATTCTTTCAGGACAAAATCAACGAATATTACTTGAGGTTTCAATCATCCCTCCCCGTTGTCCGATATGATGGCTAACGACAAGGGTCGCTTGCCGACATGAAGCAAGTCCAAAGGGCACAGCGAAATGGTGGTCAAGTGCACCTTATTGTTGGGCTTTTTTTGTAAGCGATCACAATGACCCAACCTTGGGGAAAACTTTGCCACATGCACCAAGATGCACAGTTTATTCAATGCCCATTCGCCACACTTTACAAACACCGTCAGCCATCATCAACGAGCATCCCCCTACTCCCCAATCAATTGTCTAAAAGCTTCTTTTGAGCGCTTCTTCACAGGACTAACCATAGCCCATAGCATAGCCAGTGTAAACCGCTAAGAAAGCTCTTCTCTCCCCTAGCGAATTGTTGTTGACCACCCTCAAGGCAGTTTGACAAAGCTATCACGCTGGAGTAATAAATCCAGTGTTTTGCTATGTTGTCTTACACGAGTGCCTTGAGGAGATGACCTGCCATGAGGGAAATATCAGCAGAAACTATCACTGAGGCAGTGAAAAAGCTGTGCATTAGTGCGAATACAGAACTGGGTGAAGACGTTGTAAAAGCCCTGGAAAAAGCCGTTGAAATGGAACGTTCCACGGCCGGCAAGGACATATTGAAGCGCCTTCTGGAAAATGCCAAAATTGCTCGGGAAGAGAAAATCCCGATCTGTCAGGACACCGGCTATGCTGTGGTTTTTGTTGAAATAGGACAAAACGTTCGAGTAGTCGGTGGTTCGCTGAAGGATGCTATAACGGAGGGCGTCAGACGAGGTTATAGTGAAGGTTATTTGCGCAAATCCATCTGTCATTGTTTTTCCCGTGAAAATACAGGGGATAATACCCCGGTGGTGATTCACTACGATATCGTTCCAGGCGATCGCTTCAAAATCACAGTAGCACCCAAGGGCGGTGGCAGCGAAAACATGAGTCGTGTGACCATGTTAACACCTGCGGTTGGTGTGAAAGGCATCAAAGAGTTCGTCGTTCAGCGCGTTAAAGAATCCGGCCCCAATCCATGTCCGCCAACAATTGTGGGGGTGGGCATTGGGGGCACTTTTGAGCAGGCAGCGCTGCTGGCCAAAAAAAGCCTTCTTCGACCCGTTGGCGATCCTAATCCCGATCCGGAAATCGCAGGAATCGAAAAAGATCTGTTGGATCGTATAAATCGGCTCGGCATAGGCCCTCAGGGACTTGGCGGATACGTTACGTCTCTGGCAGTTCACATCGAAATGATGCCATGTCACATTGCCAGCCTTCCCGTTGCTGTAAATATTCAGTGCCATGCTGCAAGGCACAAAGAAGCGGAGTTGTAGCCATGAAGGAACCGAAAAAACTCACCACACCCCTTACCGACGATGATGTAATCGCCCTGAAAATAGGAGATACAGTGCTTTTGAGTGGGGTTATCTACTCGGCAAGGGATGCTGCCCACCGGCGTTTGGTGGAACTGATCAAAGCCGACAAACCTTTGCCTTTCGAGCTTCAGGGACAGGTAATTTATTACATGGGACCTTCTCCTGCACCACCAGGTCGTCCAATTGGTGCAGCGGGCCCCACCACTAGCTACCGAATGGATCCCTATGCACCAACCCTTATTGCTCACGGCCTTAAGGGCATGATAGGCAAAGGTGCAAGAAACGATGCCGTAAAGGAAGCAATGCAAAAACACCGGGCTGTTTATTTTGCTGCAATCGGCGGTGCTGGAGCGCTCATGTCCAAGAGTATACTTTCGACCGAAGTTATAGCCTATCCAGAACTCGGACCGGAAGCAATAAGACGGTTGGAAGTAAAAGATATGCCGCTAGTTGTTGCGAACGATGTGCATGGCGGAGATCTCTATGTAGAAGGGGTAAAACAATACAGTCGAATTTAGTTTTTAACCGGGAGGTGTACAGATGAAACGAGTTTTTCAACCCAAAAAACGTTACCGCCTGCATCCCGGTTATGTGGCGTGGATTCTTCACCGCGTAACGGGAATTTTGCTCGCAGGTTATCTTTTTTTGCACATCTGGGTTATTCATCACCTCGCCAAAGGGGAAGAAGCATTCAACGATGTAATGTCTGTCGTTCAATCGCCCCTGTTTCATTTTCTGGAAATAGGGCTGCTGGGTACAGTGGTTTACCATGCCATAAACGGATTGCGGGTGATTTTCATTGACTATGGCAATTTGGCCCAGAGGGAGATATTTCGTAAGGCTACTTACGCAACTTTTGTGGTGTCGGTGATTTTAATAGCTGTTGGCGCAATTCCTATGTTGCGCGCAGCACTAGGACATTAAAACTTCCGGAGGTAATCAATCATGTTGGGTAAATACTTTGGACCCGGAAGGTCAGGCGCCTTTGACTGGTACTTCCAACGAATATCCGGTGCATTCTTAGTTTTTGGCTTGTTTTTGCATTTTGCGGTTCTCCACTTTTTTACGGAACCGCCATTGACTTACGACAAAGTGATGGCGCGGCTTTCGTCTCCTTTGTGGAAAGCATTTGACATTCTTTTCCTTGTATTTGCCGTATACCATGCCATGAATGGATTTAAACTCATCATTGATGATTATGTTCATTCTAGTGCTATGAGAGCATTTGCAATAGGGTTGCTCTGGGTCGTGTCGTTAGCATTCTTTGTAATGGGGTTTCTTACCATAATCAGTCTGTAAGAACAGGGAGGAGCGCTGATAACCATGCAAAACGTGGATGTTATTATACATAAACATGATGTCGTGATAGTCGGTGCAGGTGGTGCTGGCCTGAGGGCGGCCCTTGAGGCATCGAAGGTCGTGAACACGGCCGTTATTTCCCAGGTATTTCCCACCAGATCCCATACCGTGTCGGCTCAGGGAGGAGTTGCGGCTTCGCTTGGAAATGCTGAACCGGACAACTGGATCTGGCACATGTTTGACACCGTAAAGGGCAGCGACTACCTAGGAGATCAGGATGCAATCGAATTTATGTGCCGCATGGCACCAGAAGTGGTAATTGAACTTGAACACATGGGCATGCCCTTCAGCCGCCTGAACAACGGAAAGATCTTTCAAAGGCGTTTTGGTGGTCAAACCAAGGAATTCGGTAAAGATGCTATATCCAGAACGTGCGCTGCGGCCGACCGAACAGGTCACGCCATGCTTCACACCCTTTACGAGCAATGCGTAAAAAATCAGGTAACCTTTTACGACGAATTTTTTGCCCTTCAGTTACTGATGAATGAAGATCATGTTATTGGAGTTCTGGCTTGGGATATTGTCAACGGCGGTTTTCACATTTTCCATGCCAAGGCAACGTTGTTTGCAACGGGTGGATACGTCAGGTGCTACCGTACCACGTCCAATGCGCACATAAATACCGGTGACGGCATCGCTATGACGCTTAGAGCAGGGCTGCCGGTGGAAGATATGGAATTCGTGCAGTTTCATCCTACTGGCATCTACGGAGTGGGTAATCTCATCACTGAGGGGGTGCGCGGTGAAGGAGGCTACCTTGTAAATAAGGACGGTGAGCGGTTTATGAAACGGTATGCACCGACCGTAATGGACCTTGCCTCACGAGATGTTGTGTCCCGCGCAATGGCTGAAGAGATGCGGAACGGAAGAGGTTGCGGCCCAAATGGGGATTATATTTTGCTAAAACTGGATCACCTCGGAGCTGACCTCATACATGAACGACTTCCTGGAATTTGGGAGCTCGCATACGTCTTTGCTGGAATTGATTGCACCAAGGAGCCTATTCCCGTGACTCCGACGGCGCATTATTCCATGGGAGGCATTCCTACCAATAGGTTCGGTGAAGTGGTTGTGGGAAGCATGGACGGTGAGGAAAAGCCCGTAAAAGGGTTTTATGCTGCGGGAGAGTGTGCCTGTGTATCGGTTCACGGAGCTAACAGGCTGGGGTCTAACTCGCTCCTCGATATTATGGTTTTCGGTAAGGTGGGCGGTCAGAAGGCTGCCGAATTCGCAGAATCAATGCCCGAACATGTGCCACTGCCAGAAAATCCCGGGAAAGAAGGAATTGAAGAAGTAGTAAATCTTTTCAATTCAACAGGCGAAGAGCGCATGGGGCCAATATGGGAAGAACTTAAAACCTCCATGGAGCGAAATTGCGGTGTTTTCAGGCTAGAAGAAGATCTTGCTCAGCAAAAGGAGCTTCTGAAAAAGCTTTGCGAGCGCTTTAAAAACGTTGGAATAGACGACAAGAGCAAAGTGTATAACCTCGACTTGATTGAAACACTTGAATTGGGGCACATGCTGGACTGCGCAAAGACAATAGTCGAAGGAGCACTAGCTCGACAAGAAAGCCGTGGAGCTCACTACCGTGACGATTATCCCAACAGGGATGATACTAATTGGTTGAAACACACAATGGCGTATATGGAAGAAGACGGATCCATCAGGCTGGATTACAAACCCGTTCGCCTCAAACCTCTTACGGTGCCAACTTTTGAACCCAAGGAACGGGTGTACTGATACGGAAAGATCATACAGAAAAGGGGAAGAACCGATGGCAAAGACGGTAACTTTCACCATTTTCCGGTACGATCCTGAGAAAGATCGCAAGCCTTACTACAAGGATTATCAGGTAGAAATCCGCCGTCCTGGCATGATGGTATTGGAAGGTTTGAATCAGATCAGGTGGGAGCAGGATGGAACGTTGGCATTCAGGAGATCGTGCAGGGAGGGAGTGTGCGGATCTGATGGTATGAACATAAACGGGGTTAACATGCTGAGCTGCATAACTCACATTGAAGACCTGAAGCCTCCCATTGTCATTCAGCCCCTGCCGTCCCTGCCTGTAATCAAGGATCTGATTGTGGACTTCACCGATTTTTATAAGAAATACTATATCGTAAAGCCTTATCTGATAACAAAAACGCCGCCGCCAAGTGATCGCGAGAGACTTCAGAGCCCACAAGACCGTAAAAAGCTCGACGGGCTCTATGAGTGCATTCTTTGTGGATGCTGTAGCACTTCCTGTCCGAGTTTCTGGGCGGATCCGGAATACCTGGGGCCAGCTGCTTTGCTGAAGGCCTGGCGTTTTATAGCAGACTCGAGAGATGAAGGTGCGGATGAACGCTTAGAAATTGTAAATGATCGTCATGGCGTGTGGCGATGCCACACAATTTTGAACTGCATAGAAGCCTGTCCGAAGCAGCTTAACCCAACCCAGGCAATAGCCGAACTTAAGAAAGCTATTATAAACAAGAAATTTTGAAATCCTCAACCGATGGCCCGCTCGATAAATCGGGGCGGGCCTTTCAGTTCCATCGTAAAAGGAACGACCCTCTGAGGTTGTGCCGCTTAATTATCAGGCAGGCAGGAAGGCTTGCCTCTACGACTATGGTGGCATACGTTCTTGTTTGAATCCCAAAGTAAACGGCAAGTGGTTAACAAAGATCGACCTTCAATTATTGGTTACGCTTTCGAAGAGACGGGTCAGTGTAAAAAGCTTTTCATGATACTGGCGTGGTGCTATTTTCCAGGTTACGTTGTGTGAAATGTAGCGTAAAACAATCGTTAAAGGAGAGTAACAGTGAAACGTGTTGGTTGTATTTTCACGCTTTTCTGGTTTTGTCTTGTATCCATTCCGGTATGGGGAATGACAAGAGATGAAAGAAATAATATTGAGCTTTATGAACGGCTATCTCCTGGTGTTGTGAACATAACGAGCACGATCCTTGAACGCGACTTTTTCTTCAATATTATACCCAAAAGAGGCGTTGGGTCTGGAGCAATAATTGACAAACGTGGTTACATTGTAACAAATCACCATGTAATAGAGGATGCAAGTAAGCTAGAAGTTACTCTTGCCAACGGGAAAAAATATAACGCTAAGCTGGTAGGATCCGATCCTGACACAGATATTGCCGTTTTGAAGATTGATGCCCCTTCGTCGGAATTGGCGGTAATCCCCATGGGCGACTCCGACGATCTGCGAGTAGGTCAAAAGGTTCTGGCAATCGGCAATCCCTTCGGCCTAGGGCAGACTCTCACAACCGGTGTAATCAGCTCGTTAGGTCGAACCCTCCGTTCTCCCACTGGAGCACTGGTAGAAGACGTCATTCAAACGGACGCCTCCATAAATCCCGGCAATTCTGGTGGTCCGCTTATAGATTCCAACGGCCGAATGATCGGCATAACGACTGCCATATTCAGCCCAACGGGAGCAAACGTCGGCATCGGCTTTGCCATCCCTATTAACACGGTCAAGTTGGTAGTAAAGGAAATCATAGAAAAGGGCTATTACGCCCATCCCTGGTTCGGTGCAACTTTGATGACGCTGTTTCCCGATTTTGCGGAAGCTCTGAAGCTTTCAGTATCGCATGGTGCAATGGTTGTTGACGTAGTTCCGGGAGGGCCAGCGGCAAGGGCCGGTATTCGAGGTGGTAACATGAGGGCCAGGATTGGTAATTATGTAATTATAGTCGGTGGAGACGTAATAACTGAAGTTGAGGGTCATAAAATATACCAAGCCGATGACGTGATCAGGATAATACGTCGTCACAGGCCAGGAGATGAAATCACGGTAAAAATTATCCGATGGGACGGGGAAAGGGAAAAGTTAAGTGTCAAACTAGGTGAGCGTCCCAGAAGATACCGCTGGTAAAAGGGGATAGAAATGGCTCTGAGTAAAATCATCGCTTCCAGAAGGCCTGGACCTCTGGTTATCGTTATCATGGACGGAATAGGTTACAGGGAAGAACTGGAAGGAAATGCTTTCTTCGAGGGATACATCCCGCATTTCAGGCACCTGTGGAATACCTGCCCGCATACTCTTCTTAAGGCTCATGGCACAGCGGTTGGCTTGCCGTCTGACAAGGACATGGGAAATTCCGAAGTGGGCCATAACGCAATCGGAGCCGGGCGGGTTTATCCTCAAGGTGCTCGCCTTGTAAACGAAGCCCTAGAAAGCGGCCGCCTTTTTAAGGGAAAAGGCTGGCGTTATGTAATTGATTTTTGCAGGCAAAACAACGGCACGCTGCATTTCATCGGACTCTTTTCAGACGGCAATGTCCACAGCCATATTGACCACCTTAAAAAAATGCTAGAGTACGCTGCTTATCACGAGAAAATCAAACGTGCCCGAATTCACATACTCCTGGACGGAAGGGATGTGGAAGAGACGTCGGCGTTGGAATACGTAATCCCCTTCGAGGAATTCCTCGCAAAACTCAACAGTGAAGCCCAGGTTGACTACAGAATCGCCAGTGGTGGCGGACGCATGGCAATAACCATGGACCGTTATGAAGCAAATTGGGACATGGTAGAACTGGGTTGGAAAACCCATGTGGCTGGTGAAGGCCGTCCGTTCATGTCCGCTCAGGAAGCAATTGAAACATACCGAAAAGAAATTCCCGGCGTTATAGATCAGGATCTCCCACCTTTTGTGATAGTGGATGAAGAAGGCAAACCGGTCGGGCCAATTAGAGATGGAGACGGAGTTATCTTTTTTAACTTCAGAGGCGACAGGGCAATAGAAATATCTAGGGCCTTTGAGGAAGAAAACTTTGCACCCTTTGAACGAAAGCCTTATCCGAAAGTGGCCTATGCGGGGATGATGGAATACGATGGAGACTTGCACATCCCTAAAGTTTATCTAGTAGAACCTCCACACATAGAAAACACAATGGGGGAACTGTTGTGCCAGCGCGGAATCAGACAGATGGCCATAGCCGAAACTCAAAAATTTGGCCATGTCACCTACTTCTGGAATGGAAACCGATCTGGCAAGTTCAGTGAAGAGCTTGAAACGTACATAGAAATTCCATCAGATGTTGTACCTTTTGAGCAACGTCCCTGGATGAAGGCTGCAGAAGTAACCGATAAACTGCTGGAAGGAATAAGATCGGGTAAGTATGATCTTATTCGAGTAAATTACGCAAATGGTGACATGGTCGGCCATACTGGAATTTATCAGGCGGCTCGTATAGCTGGTGAGGCAGTTGACCTGTGCCTTGGACGAATAATCCCCGTGATTGAAGAAGTGAAAGGCATTCTCATGGTAACGGCAGATCACGGTAATCTAGAAGAAATGTTCGAAAAGGACAAGAAAACAGGAAAGATCAAATATGACGAAAACGGCAAACCTAGGGCAAAGACTTCTCATACACTTAACCTGGTACCGTTTATAATCTACGATCCCGTCGGTCCGGATAAAATTTTGATAAATCCTGAAGTGAAAAATCCATCGCTTACTAACATTGCAGCCACCTGTTTTCAACTTCTAGGGTTGGAACCTCCCGACTTTTACGACCCACCACTCTTGCTTTTTGAAACCTGATGATATGCAGGAAATAATGATGTGGGTTTAATTTTAGCCCCTTTCTTCTTGCATTAACGACTGTCTCGTAGCTCTGGCAAGATTAAGAAAAGATTCGGGTGAAATCTGTTCAGGGCGAAGGTTCGGCGATATACCACAGCTAGAAAGAAGCTCTGAAGCTGTAACTGCTATCGTGCCGAAATCTTTCTTTACGTAATCTTTCAGGGAATTCAGCACTGTTTTTCGCCTTTGACTGAAAAGCTGAGAAAGAAACTTCATCAGGAAATCAAATCCAACATCTTGCCACAGCGTTTTTTCGAAGAACTCGATCTTTATAACCACGGACTCCACTCTAGGGGCAGGGAAAAACTGGCCCCGTCCCACATCCAGCAGTTTATAAGCAGAGCCGCTTAGGGCGATTAGAACAGACGGAAGCCCGTAACTTTTTGTGCCACTGGGAGCAATCCACCTGAGCCCAACTTCTCTTTGCACCATGAGAGAAGCCGATTTTAGGGCTGGAGCGGCTCTCAGCAGACGGAAAAGGAGGGGTGAACTAATATTGTACGGTATGTTGCCCAACACCTTCAGCCGCTGGCCTTGCTTAATTGCAAGCCGTTGCCAGTCAAATTCCAAGATGTCCTGAACATGCCATATAATGCGAGCACGAGCATTGTTCGGTACGCGCTTTGCCAACTCCTCTGCCATCAGTCGGTCAATTTCTACGAGGTGAAGTTCGCAGGGTTTATCAATAAGCAGGCGAGTAAGTGCGCCCAAACCAGGGCCTATTTCAACGACGATGTCATCGGACGTGATGTTTGCGGATTCCACAATTCTTTGCGCGGTAACAGGTTGTATGAGGAAATGCTGCCCAAGCTTTTTTGAGGCTTTTTTGGAAGTAATACGAAAGTATTCGGAAGGCTTAAGGAGCATTATTCTGTTTTGGGCTTCTTTCCATTGTTGCTAGTGCGATTGACCTTACGTCTTCTAACCGAACAGAGGAGATTGTTTTCACGCATGAGTCGATAAACTCTTTTTTTGTTTATATGAATATCCTGACGATAGCGCAAATAAGCCCATATTCTTCTGTAACCCCAAAAGGGATACTGCATCTTGAGCTCCTTTATATAAAGAAGAAGATCTGCTTCATCATCTCTCGGTTTACTCGAAGTTCTCTTGCTGGCATAATTTTGGGATTTCCTGTTCCGATAATAACTTGATCTACTGACACCCAGACATCGGCAAATATCTGTAACTTTATAACCTTCGCATCTCAGTTCTTTTGCTATTCTGTATTTGTTCTCCCGTGCGATTGAATGTTCTTTTAAAATCTCGATTTCCACCCTCTGTTTACCAACAATGCGCTGAAGTTCTTTAATTTTATTCTTCAATTTGTCGGCTTCGCTCGTCCCAGAACCTTGCTCCAGGCCTCGCCGACCGCCTTCCAGAAAACGACCCCGCCACTTATAATATGCGCTTTCCGCTATCCCATACTTGCGGCAAATATCTGCAATTCTTGTCTCACCACGCAATCCTTCCAATACTACCGCCATTTTTACTTCCGCAGAAATTCGTCTCCGTCCCATTCTAACAATTCCCTCCAAACGTTTTTGCTCATGAAAGTATATCGTAAGCGATCACAGGGGTATTATGCATTATCAGCTTCTTCGGTTAACCATTCAAGATCAGGTTTTTGTCCTTTGAAATAAGCAGAGAACGCATCCACAAGGACATTGAAGGTGGACTTGCGTTGGAGTTTACAAGTATGGCGCAGGGACAAAATTCGCTCCACCCAACGACATCCTTTGTCGCTTCTAGTACCCTGACTTCTTTTCCGCCACAAAACTCCAAAGCGAAGGGTTCGTTCAGCCAAATTATTTGTGGGTTCCACACCTTCTTCAACAAGAAAGGTGAAAAGGGATTCCATTTCTTCATCCAACCTTCGGACAAACTTCCCCGCTTCGCTCTTGCTTTCACGATAAAGAGCGATGAGA
>Ga0190313_1001673_pt1 | contig 11704 bp, 11 predicted proteins | sample 4870071011_MG_FD_169989 | JGI IMG/M metagenome (GOLD analysis project Ga0190313, IMG submission 169989) | Hydrothermal vent sediment bacterial communities from Southern Trench, Guaymas Basin, Mexico - 4870-07-10-11_MG | ecosystem: Environmental > Aquatic > Marine > Hydrothermal vents > Sediment ...
TTTTACGGAAAATTGATTGTGGAGCCTGTTATAGGTGCGGTTCAAGAAGATTCCCCCGCATTTAAGGCAGGCCTTAAACAAGGGGATTTGATAACCAGAATTAACGGCATACCTATTGAGTCATGGGATAACCTGGCGGCAATCATTAACAGTGAGGGAGGAGAAGATCTTAATATATCCTTTGTCAGGGAGGGATCTGACCATGTCGCAGGTGTAATTCCTGAACAAAAGATCGTGAAGAATCTTTTTGGGGAGGATACAAAGCGGTATATGATCGGGGTTTCATCGGCAGGGAGTCTTTTTTTTAAGAGGCTGAATCCATTCCAGGCTTTTTTTGAAAGTTTTGGTCAGGTCTATTATATTTCCAAGTTGACCATGTTGAGTATTGTCAAAATGATCCAAGGGACTGTTTCTGCCAAAGATAACCTGGGTGGTCCTATCCAGATTGCTAAAATGGCAGGGGATTTTTACAGAGAAGGGTTTCCCAACTTCATGTCCTTTATGGCTTTTTTAAGTGTATCTCTTGGTATCCTGAACCTTTTTCCCATCCCTGTTTTAGATGGAGGGCATATATTATTTTTTACCATTGAATTGATGACAGGAAGGCCTGTGAACCTTAAGGTTCGTGAAATTGCTCAACAGATTGGGCTTGCCCTTTTATTGCTCTTGATGGGCTTTGCTTTTTATAATGATATAATGAAACTTTTTATCCGGTAATTAAAAAAACATATAATAATGGCTCATAGACTTGAAATAACATTAAAAAAAGATTTGTTTGACGCTGAAGGGGAGAGCCTCTGCAAAAAAGCGAGGGATTACTTTGGAATAGACATTTATCAGGTTCGTGTGGTGAATGTTCTTACATTAGACTTGAATCTTTCCAGCGCTGAGCTTTTACATGTTCAAAGGGATATTTTGACCAATCCTGTTACCCAGGAATCTTCTTACTCCCCCCTGGCCATGGATTTTGACTGGTGTGTATGGGTTGGTTACAGGCCTGGGGTTCGGGATAATCCGGGGAGTACCGCTGTTGAGGCCATGGAGGATTCTTTGGGAATCACTTTTCAACCCGGCGAAGCTGTGTATACTTCTAAACGTTTCTGCATCAAAGGTAATGGTCTTGGAAAAGAAGACCTCGATAAGATTGCAGGGAGTCTGCTGGCAAATCGTATTATCCAGCAGTGGGAGATATATCATAGGGATAACTGGGATAAAGATAATGGTATTGGATATATAATTCCAAAAGTAGCCTTAAATCATATACCATCTGTTGCAACTATTCCCATTGAAAGCGATCTGGCTCTTCAGAAAATTAGTGATGAACGTAATCTTGCCTTGAACTCCAAGGATATTCCGGTGATACGGGCTTATTTTCTGAGGGAGGATATTCAGGATAAGCGGAGCGTGGTTGGTTTGTCCCTTCCAACAGATATAGAGATTGAGTATATTTCTCAGGCCAGAAGTGATCATTGTAATCATAATACATTCAACGGCCTGTTTCATTACACTGACAATGGGACAGGTAAATCCTTTAAGCTTGACAGCCTGTTTAAAACATTCATTGAAACTCCCACGCTTTTTTTAAAGGAGAAAAAAGAATGGGTTATATCGGTCTTGTGGGATAATGCAGGTGTGGGACGCTTTGATGGGGATCATTACTATGTTATCACAGGGGAGACTCATAATTCTCCTTCAAATATGGAGGCCTACGGAGGGGCAATAACAGGTATAGTTGGTGTTTACCGGGATCCTTTGGGAACAGGGAAGGGGTCAAAGCTTATTATGGGGAGTTATGGCTATTGTGTTGGAATGTATGATTATGAGGGTGAGCTTATTCCCCATTTGCACCCGAAACGTCTTTTAGATGGAGTAATAGAGGGGGTGCGTGATGGAGGGAATAAAAGTGGAATTCCCACAACTTTCGGTCAGGTTATGTTTCATCCGGGATATATGGGGAAATCCCTGGTTTATGTAACAAGTGTTGGGATAATTCCATCGGTTGTAGATCATGGGCCCTCAGAGGATAAAAAAACATCTCCCGATGATCTTGTTGTCATGTGCGGCGGAAGGGTCGGTAAAGATGGGATCCATGGCGTTACGGCCTCTTCTGAAATTTTCTCAAAAACAACACCAGCAGGTCACGTTCAGATTGGTGATCCCTATACCCAGAAAAAAATGCATGATTTTATTTTAGAAGCTCGGGATGAGGGTTTGATAAGTTATATTACTGATAATGGTGGCGGTGGACTCTCGTCATCTGTGGGGGAATCAGCACGATTTTCAAATGGGTGTGAAATATCTCTTGAAAATGTTCCTTTAAAATATGAAGGGATGGATCAATGGGAGATATGGATATCCGAATCCCAGGAACGGATGACCCTGGGGGTAAACCCTGCACACCGGGAAAGATTTTTTGACCTCTCTAAAAAGCATGCGGTGGAAAGTACGGTAATTGGGAAATATACAGATTCAGGGATGCTGCATATTACACATAACAGGAAAACCTGTGCATATGTTGATATCGATTTTTTGACTTCAGGGTTTCCCCAATGGGAATTTGAAGCGGTATGGGAACCCCCTCACCGCCGGGGATTATTTGAGCCTGTTATAACTGAACCTGATAATTATGAAAATCTTCTTCTTGATATACTCGCAGGTCCCAATATTTGCTCCAAAGAGTGGATCACAAGGCAGTATGACCATGAAGTACAGGGGACAAGTGTGATTAAACCCCTTGTTGGTGAAGACCGGGATGTAAATAGTGATGCGGTTGTGCTAAGGCCAGTTTTTGATTCCCCCAAAGGGCTTGCTTTTAGTCAGGCACTTTTACCCCATTATTCCGCCATAGATGCCTACCATATGACGACCTGCACCATGGATGAGGCTGTGAGAAGATTGATTGCAGTCGGTGCAAACCCTGAACATATTGGTGGGGTTGATAATTTTTGCTGGCCCAATATACAGTATCATAAGGTTGATAATCCCGATGGTAAATTCAAGGCTGCCCAACTTGTAAGGTCGTGTATGGCTTTACGTGACATATGTCTTGCATATGAAATTCCTCTTCTTTCGGGCAAGGACAGTATGTATGTGGATGGATATCTTCCCGGGCCCTACGGTGAGACCCGTAAAATATCGGCTCTGGAAACCCTTCAATTTTCAACCATCGGTCTGATTGATGATGTAACTAAATGCATCACAATGGATAGCAAAGTCCCAGGAGATCTTCTCTATATTGTTGGAAATACCAGGAACGAGTTGGGGGGATCTGAATATTACGATCATTTGGGTTATACAGGAGCAAACGTACCTGAAGTTCTGCCGGAGGAGTTTAAAAAAATATATAAACAACTGGCAGGGGCGATTGAGGAAGGTATTGTTGCCTCAGCGCATGGTATATATAGGGGCGGCCTTGGGGTCCATCTTGCCATGGTTGCCATGGGCGGTGGTTTTGGAATTAAAATTTGCCTTGACAGTCTCCATTTGAAATGTATAGAACAAAATTGTCAAATTCTTTTTTCTGAATCTCCAGGGAGGTTTATTGTAACTGTTGATCCTGGGAACAGAGAAAAATTTGAGAGCTTTTTTAAAGGTCTTAAATATGCTTGTGCAGGGGAAATAACTTGTGAACCCAAAAATTTAACAGTTTATGGCTTGGGTAACAACAGGATTATTGATATTCCTGTTAACCAGCTTAAGTCTGCCTGGAAAAAACCTTTTAATAGACAGATTTGATATTATGGATAAAATTTTTGCAATAGGGGATATTCACGGGTGTTTTGATAAGCTGTATACCCTTATGAATAAGATAGATATCGACTTTAAAAAAGATACTCTGGTTTTTCTTGGAGACTATATAGATCGGGGCTCCGATTCATTTAAAGTGATTGAATATCTGATTAATCTGAAAAAAAAGTACGAGAATATAGTCTTTTTAAAAGGTAATCATGAGGAGCTTTTGGAAAATTACCTCAAGGGTGTTGAGCGGTTTAATTTTCTTTATAATGGCGGCCAGCAGACCCTTGAAAGCTACATGAAGGCGAACCAGAAGCCATCTGATGCTATACCTGAAAAACATTTGGAGTTTTTTGATTCCCTTGAGTATTATTACGAAACAGAAAAATATATATTTGTACATGCAGGTTTAAAAGCACCAAAACCCCTTGCCCAACAAAAAGAATCTGACCTTTTATGGATAAGAAGAGAGTTTATAAATTCAAAATATGATTTCGGCAAGCAGGTTGTTTTTGGGCACACAGTTTTTGAAACACCCCTGCTTTTGCCTAATAAGATAGGGATAGATACAGGGGCTGCTTACGGTAGAAAATTAACTTGTGTTAAACTTCCGGATCTTCTGTTTTATGATGTATAGTTTATGCCCGGCCTGAAATGGTTTTTTTGTCCAATTTCTGGGGGGCACTATTTTAAGGGGCATGCTTTATGATAAATTATTCCGTACTTAAATATCTTTTCTTTTTTACTCTTTTTTCCCTTGTAATAACTGATTCTTCACTTGCTAATACCATTTCGGTTTCAGCTTCGGTTGCGAATATACGTTCGGGACCGGGAACTAAGTATGATGTTTTGTGGCAGGTGGAGAAATATCATCCTCTTAAAAAAATAAAAGAACAAGGTTCATGGTATTATTTTCAGGATTTTGAAGGGGACAAGGGGTGGGTGCATAAAAAATTAGTTGGAAAAATCAAATCGGTTATTACAATTAAAAAAACATGTAATGTCAGATCCGGGCCTGGTAAAAAATTCAAAGTGCTCTTCACCGTTGAAAAGGGGATTCCCTTTAAGATTTTAAAGAGGAAAGGGGGCTGGATTAATATACAGCACTCTGATGGAGATAAGGGCTGGATATATAAAACACTGGTTTGGTAAAAATGAGGTTTGAACCATGGGAAAAAACAGGTTGATCACCGGAATAGGCGCAGCCCTTGTGGATATACTTGCAATGCAGAGTGATGAGTTTTTAAGGGAAATAGATGCTCAAAAAGGGGGAATGACCCTTATTGATGAAAAGGGGATGGATCTCCTGATTGACAGGACAACCTGTGAACCTGTTGTGGTCCCTGGCGGGTCAGCATGCAACACAGTTATTGGTGTTGCCAGGTTAGGCGGCAGCGCCCGCTTTGTGGGAAAGCTTGGAAAGGATGATTATGGGCAGTTTTTTGAATCGGAACTGAAAAAAAGTAATGTTTCCCCGTATCTTGTAAAATCTTCTTCTGCAACAGGTAGAGTTCTTTCGCTTATTACTCCTGATGCTCAGAGGACCCTCTTCACCTTTCTTGGGGCATCATCTGAACCCATTGCGGAAGAAACAATCGATAATTCTTTTCGTGATTCAGCCATTGTTCAGATAGAAGGATATCTTGTTTTTAATGAAGAGCTTATTGCGGCCGCTCTTAATGCCGCAAAAAAGGCAAATGCTCTTATCTCCTTTGACCTTGCCAGCTATACTGTCGTGGAAGAATTTAAGCAGGTGCTTCAGGATATTGTGGAGCAATATGTTGATATACTTATTGCCAATGAGGATGAAGCCCGTGCTTTTACCGGATTTTCCGATGAAATAAAAGCTGTTAATGCCCTGTCTGAAATGGCCGACCTGGCAGTTTTAAAAGTTGGTGCGCGGGGAAGTTATATTGCAAAAGATGGGAAAATTATAAAAATTGAGCCTTTTGGTTCAGGTGGAGTGATTGATACCACAGGTGCTGGAGATCTTTGGGCAGCAGGTTTTCTCTTTGGCTTGGTAAACGGGTATCCCCTTGATAAGTGTGGAAAGCTCGGTTCTGTCTGTGGGTATGAAGTTTGTCAGGTGGTTGGGGCTCATATTCCTGATGAAATCTGGCCGGGAATAATAAGAATAGTGGAGGAATAATGGGAGAACAACGTGTATCACGAAGTAGAAAACGAGAGTTGGAAGCACCAGATGAGTTTATTTCTTTTTCAGCAAGGTCCCTTGAGTACATTACCAAGAATAAACGATATGTAATATCTCTGGTTTCTGCGCTGGTTTTAACCTTTGCTCTTTTTTTGGCTTTAAAGCATTTTTCTGATAAAAAAGAGGAGAAAGCTTTTTTGCTCCTTTCCAAAAGTGTTAATCAATATGAGAGTTTGCTAAAGAATAATGATCATGAAAAAGTTGCTATGGACGAAAATTTTGAAGAGCTTGTTGATAAATACTCTAAAAATAAGGGTGGAGAAATAGCAGCCCTTTTCTATGCTAATATTTGTTATGATTCAGGGGATTTTGATAAGGCCATAGAGCTTTACAAAAAAGCATTGCAATATTTTAAGGATGAGCCGGATGTTTATAATCTTGCTTTAAGTGGTCTTGGCTACTCCCACGGGGAGAAGAAAGATTATGCCAACGCCATAAAATATTTCAAAATGATTACCTCCGGCAAAAGTCTTCTCTTAAAAGATGAAGCATTTTTTAATATGGGTATTATTTATTCCGAAACAGGTGATGCTGCTAAAAGCCTGGAGGCTTTTCAAAATATTGTAGAGAATTATCCTGAATCGATTTATATGGAGCTTGCTAAAGAAAATTGTGTAAAAAAGAAGGCATAGAAGGGTATCTGAGCAATAGACTGACAAGAGTTATGGTAAAAGTTAAAACTAACCCCGGTATCTTTGATTTTAAAAAAAGAACTATAAAAAAAAGGGCTGCGGCAATTTGCCTGCAAGCCCTTTTTTTTTATTTTTTTGGAGGCGGCAATCGGATTTGAACCGATGAATTGCGGTTTTGCAGACCGCTGCCTTACCCCTTGGCTATGCCGCCCCAGACTGGAGCGGGAAACGGGATTTGAACCCGCGACTTCGACCTTGGCAAGGTCGCACTCTACCTCTGAGTTATTCCCGCATATGGTGTTTGATCTCTTAAAGTACGGTGAGGTCTCCCTCACAAGTGGAGCCAAGTATATTTGTTTGTTAAGATAATGTCAATGGAAAAGTAGTGGCGTTACCTTAAAAGTTTCTTGAATCTGATGAAATAATCGGCCCCTGACCATATTGTAAAAATCAATGCGCCCCATAACAGGACAAGCCCTATTTCATGAAAATTTATGTTTAAATATTCAAAATGAATTAACAAGGTGATACTTGCGGCTATTTGAAAGCCTGTTTTGTATTTTCCAAGCATGGATGCTGATAAATCTTCTCCGCTTGCAGCAATAACATTGCGCAAGCCGGTTACGGCAAGTTCGCGGCCTATGATTATGCAGGCAATCCAGGCAGGAGCCCAGTTGAGTGAGACAAGCATTATAAAAGTTGATGAAATCAGCAGCTTGTCTGCAACGGGATCCATTACCTTTCCAAGGTTTGACTCCAACCCAAATTTTCTTGCGTAAAACCCGTCAAAATAATCGGTTATAGCAGCAGCGCTGAAGAATAGGGCTGCAATAAAAGAACATATCCTGTTCGGGAAAAATAGAAAAAATATAATCAGCGGGATTGCCGCAATCCTGAATAGAGTTAAGGTGTTTGGATTGCGTAAAAGATCTGGTTTTTTTTTTTTTTTTAACATGCGTTATTATTTTTTTGCTTTTTTCCAGTCGTTTAAAAATGCTTCGATACCTTTGTCTGTCAGGGGATGGGCAGCAAGTTTATTTAGTACGTTAAATGGAATGGTTGCTATGTCAGCACCCATGAGTGCAGATTGCAGAACGTGCATGGGGCTGCGTATGCTGGCTACGATTATTTCGGTTTCGTAATTGTAGTTTTGAAAAATTTCAACAATCTGCTCTATAATGAGCATCCCTTCGTGGGATAAATCGTCTAATCGTCCAACAAAGGGGCTTGCATAAGTTGCGCCGGCTTTAGCTGCCATAAGGGCCTGGAGGGGTGAAAAAATCAGGGTTACATTTGTTTTAATCCCCTCCTGGGAGAGTTTTCTAGTGGCTTTTAATCCATTGGTGGTCATGGGAATCTTTACCACAATGTTATCGCTGATTTTTGTAAGATCACGGGCTTCTTTAATCATACCCTCTGTTTCGAGGCTGATAACTTCGGCGCTGATGGGTCCGTCTATTATTTTGCAGATATCAGTGATTATAGTTATGAAGTCTCCACCTTCTTTGGAAATGAGACTTGGGTTGGTGGTCACGCCGTCAACCATCCCCATTTTGTTTGCTTCTACGATTTCGTCGATATTAGCGGTATCAATAAAAAATTTCATTTTAATTTTTCCAGGTGTTTGTTTAATTGTTTTGTTCGTCCAGATATTTATCTCTGCATTTGTTGCTGCAAAAATAAAGATCCTTTCCCTTATCCGTTAAATGAATCCCGTCTCTTTTTGGAAAATAAACCTTGCAGTAAGGATCTTGAATCATCACGTCATCAATTTTGGTGGGAGGGCTGCTGAAAAAGGTTTTATTAGTTGAAATGGTTTTGGAAATGTCCAGGGCTTTTAAAAAAAATTTCAGCACCTTGAATCCAAAATATATAAAAGCTATTAAAAATAATAATCTCATGCCAACCTATATACTTTTTGTCCGTTTTCATCCAACTGGTCAAGAATTGTCTTTATATCTTTATGATATAAAGGGTGTAAAATGTCAGGCTCGATATCACATAGAGGAACCAGGACAAAACGTCTTTTATGCATTCTTGGATGCGGGATGATAAGGTCAGGTGTCTGTAAAAGAATATCATCAAAAAAGATTAAATCCAGATCTAAAATTCTGGGGCCGAATCTGATGGGACCTGACTTCCTCCCTGAAGTTGCCTCAATCCTTTTTAATTCATTTAAAAGTTCAAAAGGATCTAAAACTGTTTTAATCTTCACCGCACAATTTGCGAACCAGTCCTGATCCAGATAGTCGACGGGCTCGGTTTTGTAAAAATTTGATTCTGCTTCAATAAAAATTTTATCAGTCAAAGCAAGGGCATCAATTCCTTTTTGACAGTTTGACAGTCTGTCCCCCATATTTGATCCGATGGAAATAATTGATTTGTGGTATTTTGTCATGTGAAATCTTTTTACTCAATAGTTCCATGCATCTTCAAATAGTTCACCTTTATAGATTATTCTGGCGTCTCCTTCAAGGTAGACCTCATGAAAATTCCCTCCTTTTTCTTTAAAATGGATTGTCAGGATGCAGCCGCTTCGGGTTATAACGTTTAAAGGGGGTTTGATTCCTCTGGTATGGGCAATAATCATTGCGCTTGCAACGGATCCTGTGCCGCATGCCAGGGTTTCGTCCTCCACGCCCCTTTCATATGTTCGTATTTCAATGGTGTTTTTATCTTTTATTGAAGCAAAATTTACATTTGTTCCAGCGGGTGCAAAAAGGTCGTGGAATCTTATCTCTTTTCCAAGTTTCACCAGATCAATATTATCCAGGTCATCTGTGTGGATCACCACGTGGGGGACACCTGTGTTTATTTTTCCCAGGCGGGTGTGGCCTGATGATAATTCGAGCCCAAAATCAGGAATAAAATCAACGGGGTCTGTCAATTTTACCTTTACCATTTCATCTATTACTTCGGCATTTACAATCCCTGCGATTGTTTCAAATGACATTTTTTCCCCGGTTATTTTGTTTAAAAAAGCAAAACGTGCAGCGCACCTTGCCCCGTTTCCGCACATTTCAGCCAGACTTCCGTCGGAATTGTAAAAACGCCACTTAAAATCAGCCTTTTTAGAGGTTTCAATGAGAATCAGACCGTCAGCACCTGCTGACATTTTTCTTTTGCACAGGTTCATAACAAATCTGGGTAAAGAGGAGTGGGTTACAATATTTTTTCTGTTGTCGATAATTATAAAATCATTACCACTTCCGCTGAATTTGTAAAATATAATATTTTTCATGGAACAGTTGCCTGAATTTTTAAATAAATTGGGGTATTGCTTCATCCTGAACAAGATCTTCATAATTTTGCCGGGTTTTGACAACAGCAAATTTATCATTGCTTACCATTACTTCGGCCAGTTTAAGTCTGGAACAATAATTTGAAGACATGGTAAAGCCATAAGCTCCCGCGCTCATTACAGCCAAAAGATCCCCCGATGAAACATCAGAGATCCGGCAGTCCGTTGCGAGAAAATCGCCGGTTTCACAAATGGGGCCCACAATATCTGCTGTGATTTTTTTTGTATCTGTTTTTACAACCGGCAAAATTGAATGAAAAGCCTTGTATATTGCAGGCCTCAGCAGGTCGTTCATTCCTGCATCGACCACAATAAAATTTTTCCCATGGTTGTCTTTTTTATAAAGGACTTTTGTTACCAGTATCCCCGCGTTACCCACAAGAACCCTTCCAGGCTCAAGTATGAGTTGAACATCAATATCTTTTAGGGCTTTTGTTATGACATCCGCATATTCCTTTGGTTCCGGTGGGGATTCATTGTCATAGGTAATCCCGAGTCCACCTCCAATATCGAGGTATTTTATTTTAATATCGATCTTTTTAAGCTGACAAATCAGTTGTTTTACACTTTCCAGCGCATCGGCAAAGGGCTGTGTCTGAGTTATTTGAGAACCTATATGACAATCGATTCCAACGATCTCGATATTCTCCATGGCTGCAGCGATTTTATACCCTTCAATGGCCGTTTTTATGTCTATGCCAAATTTGTTTTTTTTAAGACCTGTGGAAATATACGGATGGGTTTTAGGGTCCACATCGGGGTTTACCCTGATGGAGACAGGGGCCACAAGATTTAAGTGCCTTCCCCGTTCATTAATAAGCTCCATCTCCTCCATTGATTCCACGTTAAACATTAAAATCCCGGTGGAGAGTGCATAGTCTATTTCATCAATACGTTTCCCCACTCCTGAATAGACAATTCTGTCGGGGGAAAAACCTGCTTTTAAGCCTTTATAAAGTTCGCCTCCTGAGACAATGTCCAGGCCGCTTGAAAGCTTTTGGAAAAGTTTTAGTACAGCTAAATTGGAATTAGCCTTGGCAGAATAGCAGACAAGCCTTTTGGTGCTGGAAAAAGCATCATTAAAAACCGTAAAATGTCTTTTTAAGGTGGCATGACTGTACAAATAAAAAGGTGTGCCGACTTTTTTGGCTATTTCAGCAATATTTATGCTTTCACAATAAAGCTTGTTGTTACAGTATGTAAAATGATTCATCTGTCGCCTGTTTATGAGTTGATAATGTGGGCACACTTCAAATTTAGTTTACACTTTAATAAAATCTTTTCTCAAAAAGGTTAAACTATATTTTTACAGTTTATGAAGGATACCATAATTAGTTGAAATAAAATAATAAACTTCACTCTTTATTATTGATGTTTTAATAGCATAATAGCAAATTTTTGTCAAAAACAATGACTTATAGATTTTACATAAAGGATTTCAATGGGTTATCTGTGGAAACTTTATTAAATTATCTAATTCAAATTAAATGTAACATAAAATTTGTGCATGTTTTTTTAAAGCCTCTTTATCTGCGTCGCCATGGGGAGGTATATGTTCAGTTAATTTAACAGATTTTTATTGATGTAATTTTAAATTTATTTTAAACGTTAATACTTATAATGTTATTACGTAACTACTCAGCGTTGCTGGTTTAATCAGATCATACCAGATGCCGTACATATTAGCTGAATAGTTACGTTAGGAACGGAGATGAAATAAGTTGAGCAGAAATAGCGCAGGATTTTGGCCCATATACAAGGCGCATTAAAGGTTGCATACTATACGTATTCGGCCTTTGATGCAACGAAGTAGATGGGCCAAAA
>Ga0190313_1001674_pt1 | contig 11702 bp, 14 predicted proteins | sample 4870071011_MG_FD_169989 | JGI IMG/M metagenome (GOLD analysis project Ga0190313, IMG submission 169989) | Hydrothermal vent sediment bacterial communities from Southern Trench, Guaymas Basin, Mexico - 4870-07-10-11_MG | ecosystem: Environmental > Aquatic > Marine > Hydrothermal vents > Sediment ...
CAAGATTTAAAAGTTTATGTGCATCTTTTAAGGTTAAAGCTAAAGGTTTTTCAACTAATAAGTTTTTCTTATAATTTTTTAATATAATTTCCCCAACTTTTGCATGCAATCCAGAAGGAACAGAAATGTCTACTACATCTATTTCTTCTTTTTTTAACATTTCTTTGAAATCTGTATATGGTTTAGCAGATAAAGCTTGAGCAAAACTTTTGGCTTTTTCTAAGTTTAAATCTGCAACAGCTGTAACTTTTATATTTTCTTCATTTTGCAAAGCTTGATATATTTTCAGATGCCTTTGCGCTGCTTTCCCACAACCCACTATGCCTATTTTTAACTCCATAGTTTACCTAAAATAATCCTTTTTTTGTTCTTGTAAAGAATTTTTAAAAGGTTAAATTTTCAATTTTAAAATGAAAAAATACAGAAAAACTTTTTTTATTTTTTTCTTTGTTTTATTTATATTACTTATTTTTTCATACTTTTTACCACTTCTCTCTTATCAAGAAGCACAGAAAGTAGTTATTGTTCAGGAAACTTATTATGGAAATTTTTTTATTCCTACTTACAATGGTAAACCTTATTTTACCAAACCACCTTTTTATACTTGGATCTCTTTACCTTTTTATGCTATTGGTCATGCCTTTTCTTCTGAAATTTTCTTTTTGCGTTTGGTTTCTTTTTTAAGTTACCTTTTGGTAGGTTTTATTATTTATAAACTTCAGAAAAAGGACTTATTTAAAAGTCTTCTTGCTCTCTTTATTCTTTTTACTTCTTTTCGTTTTCTCTCATTCATTTATAGGATAGATCTTGAACCTTTGTTTATTTTTTTTATCATGGTGAGTTTTTACTTTTTAACACAGTTTAGATATACTTCAAAAGTTAAATATATATATTTATTTTACCTTTTCTTTGCTTTCGCCTTTTTAACCAGAGGTCCTTTACACTTTTTTCTTATCCCCTCTTTTCTTTTTTATGCTCTTATTTTCAGAGATAAAGACATTCTTAAACTCCTTTTTAATTTCAGAGGGTGGTTGCTTTTTATTATTCTTGTTTTTCCCTGGTATATTTTTGGATACCTTAAATTTGGTTCGCATATTTTTCATGAATTTTTTTATACCGATATCTTAGGAAGACTTGTTAATAAAAAGGATCCATTTTATTCTTATTTTGAAGCTCTTTTCTTAAATTTCGCTCCATGGATTTTACTTTTTTTAATAAGAATTCATCTTTTTTTTAAAAAGGGGTTGTTTTCTCTCTCAGATCAATCATGGCTCTATTTTTTTGCTTTCATTCTTTCTGTTCTTTTATTAAGCTTTACAGGGGAAAAGTTTGATAAATATCTTCTCTATTTATACCCTTTTGTGGCTTTATTTATAAGTGATGCTTTATTAAATCTTTATTCTAAAAAATTTTTGCTTGGTCTCGGAACAATTCTTTTTATTTTAAATTTTTTAGCAATCTTTATAATCCGGTTTAGCTCTCTTGAAGATTTAAAGTATAGGATTGACTTAATAAAAGCGAATCTTCCAAAGAAGGAAAAAGTAATTTTTTACAAGCAAGAGAATCCTCTTTTTCTTTTTTATCTAAAAAAAACCGTACCAGTTATTAAAAAAGAAAAAGAGCTTTTAAAATATTATAGAAATGGATATGGCTTTTTTACTACTGAGGAAAGAAAAGGACTTATTCCATCACTTGTGCTTCCTGATCCATACAAAAAAGGAAAAATTTGGTATTATTATAAAAAATTTACTTTCTAAATAGCAAGTTTAATAAAATAGTTAAAAGAATACTCAGTAATATAGAAGTTGCCAGAGGGAAATAAAAGGTAAAGTTTCCTTTTTTGATGTAAATATCTCCTGGAAGTCTTCCTAAGTAAGGAATTTTAGGAATAAAGGTAAGTAAAAAACCTAAACCAATTATTATAGTTCCCAAAATAATTAAAAACTTTCCCAATTCTGAGAGTTCATTCATATTTTTAAAATTTAAAAATAATTTAAAAAAATTGCAAGCAATTTTTAGGTATGCTAAAATAAAAAATAAGTCAATTTAAACATTTTATAAATTTATGATTATATCTTTTCTTCCTACATTTAAAGGAGATTTTAATTTTTTTCAATTTGAGCCTTTAGATAAAAGTTTTTTTGAAAAACTTTTGCAGGCAAAAGCAGTTATTTTTCCTCCGACTATCTCTTCTGAAATATATTTTTTTGTAAAAAATCTTGGAATCCCTGTTTTTCCAGAATATACATTTAGATTTTTGTATCCTGGTAAAATCGGGCAGATAATGCTTTTTAAATTTTTAAATTTTCCTCATCCTGAAACCACTGTTGTTCCAAGACTTTGCGGAATAGAAGAAAATCCTTATAAGAGAACTTTTAAAATTAAATATCCCTGTGTAATTAAAGGGAACTATGGAGACGAAGGAAGAGAAATTTTTTTGGTAAAAAATGAAGAAGAGCTGAAAGAAGTTTTTAAGGAAATTAAAAAATGGGAAAGAGAAGGAAGATTTGGTTTCCTTATACAGGAATATATACCCTGTGATTTTGATGCAAGAGCTTATGTTATCGGAGAGAAAATTATAATTATCTTTAGGGAAGGAGGATTTAAAAAAAATATTTCCCAAGAAGGTAGAATTATCTCTTGTCCTCAAAAAAACTTAAAAAAAAGGATTTATGAACTTACTAATAAAATTATAAAAAATACACACTTTAATCTTGTAGCGATAGATTTTCTTTTTAAAGATAAAATGCCTTTAGTTAGTGAATTTAATTTTGTTTTTGGGAGAAGAGCTATAGGTGAAAAGAAGTATGAAAATTATTTAAAAAAAGCTATAAAAAATTTTCTTGAGAAAGTAATATGAAGAGTACAACTTTTTTTGTAAAAACTTTAGGTTGTAAAGTAAACCAAATAGAAAGTGCTTATATTATAGAAAGTTTGTTAAGAGAAGGTTTTTCTTTTTCTTCAGAAAAAGAAGCTAAAATTTTGATTTTAAATAGCTGTATCGTAACAGCTAAAGCAGAAGCTGAAACTCGCAAGATCATTAAAAAATGGTCTAAATTAAATTCAGATATTATAGTTCTTGCGGGCTGTTATTCTCAAAAGTTTTTTAAAGAAGCTGAAGAACTGGCTAAAAAAAATAATATAGCTCGTCTTTTAATTTTAGGGCAAAAGGAAAAATTTAGACTTCCGGAAATTTTAAAAGATATTTTTCAAAATAGTGATGTTTCTTTCCCTCTTGTTTTAGTTGGAGATATTTCACAAGAAAAAATTTGTGAACCTATAATTTTGCATAATTTCTTTAAACACTCAAGAGCTTTTGTAAAGGTTCAAGATGGTTGCGATAATTTTTGTACTTATTGTATTGTGCCCTATGTTAGAGGAACTTCAAGAAGTGTTCCTTCTAAAAAAGTTTTAGAGCAGATTAAAATTTTTGTAGAAAAGGGATATCAGGAAATTGTTCTTACAGGCATTCATCTTGGAAAATGGGGACAAGATTTAAAACCTAAACAAAAACTTACTGATCTTTTATGGAAAATAGAAGAATATTTAAAAAGCCAAAAAAAAGAATTTAATCTTAGACTTTCTTCCTTAGAAGTACAAGAAATAAATAATGATTTTTTAGATTTTGCTAAAAAAAGCCAATTTTTAGTTCCTCATTTTCATATCCCCTTGCAGAGCGGTTCAAACCGCATTTTAAGACTTATGAAAAGACATTACACCAAAGAACAATATATGGAAACTCTTTTAAAACTTTATGAAATATTTCCTCATGCTACTTTTGGAGCAGATGTGATTGTTGGTTTTCCAGGAGAAAAAGAAGAAGATTTTAAACATACTTACGAAGTGTGTGAAAAATCTCCTTTAAACTGGTTTCATATTTTTCCTTTCTCTCCTCGTCCCGGGACACCTGCAGAGAAATTCACTGATAAAGTAAGCTCTCAAATTATAAAAAAAAGAGCCAAACTATTAAAAGAATTATTTTTTAAAAAAAGAAAAAACTTCTTAGAAAAAGAAATCGGTAAAATAAGAAAGGTGGTTTTGGAATATTTTGATGAAACAAAAAATATGTGGAGAGCACTTTCTGAAAATTATATTTCCACATTTGTAAAATTAAATAATAAAGAAAATGAATTAAAAAGAAAAATTATAAAGGTAAAATTTATAGAATTGAAGGAAGACTATCTTATTGGGGATTTTATAAAAGATTTCCAGAATAAGAAAGTATAATGAAAGCCAGAAAATAAAGTAAAAAATATTACTAATTGAGTAAAGATAGATATTAAAGACATATTTAAAGGTTTTATAAAAAGATGAATAAAATAGAGAAATAGAAAAATTAACTGAAAAACAGTGCAAGTTTTTCCAAGATAAGTAGGTTTAAAATTTAATTGATTAGGATATTTAAAATATAAAATAATAGCTCCAGAAAGTATAGCTAAATCTCTAATTAAGATAATAAACAAAAAATTTAAAGATATATTTTTATTTAAATAAAGTAAGATAAAAAGCATATTTATGAAGACTTTATCAGCAATAGGATCCAAAATTTTACCTAAATCTGTTTTTTGATGTAAAATTCTTGCTATATTTCCATCAATAGTGTCACTTAAAATGGCTGTTCCAATCAAAATGAGTAAAATTTGAGTTTGAATTTTTAATTTCCAAAGCAAAGGAAAAATCAGTCCCAGTATAAGTCTATAAAGACTTAAAAGATTAGGTACTTTAATTAAATCCTTCCATCTGATCTGCACAAATTTTAATTATAAGATAAAAATTTCATTTAAAAACCTTTTCTACCGTTTTGGAAGTGGTAAATTAAAGTAATAAATTTTTATTTTTGGGGTAAAATTGGAAAATAGTAGATTATGATTTTACTTCATATATGTTGTGGACCCTGTAGTCTTTATATAGTAGAATATTTTAAAAAGAAGAATTTATCCTTTATAGGCTATTTCTATAATCCTAATATTCATCCTTATAAAGAATTTCGTCAGAGAATAAGAGCCTTAGAGGAAGTTCAAAAAATTAAAAATTTTGAAATTATCTGGAATAAAGAATATGGACTTAGAAAATTTATAAAAGAAACTTTTATGTTCTGGGATAAGCCAGGCAAAAGATGTGAAAGATGTTATATTATGAGGTTTAAAGCTACAATTAAAAAGGCTTTAGAAATTAAAGCTGATGCTTTTACTTCTACTCTTTTTTACAGTATTCATCAAAATCATGAATTAATAAAAGCTATAGCAGAAGATTTGAGTCATAAATACAAAGTTCCTTTATACTATGAGGATTTTAGAAAGGGTTATAAAGAGGGACAAGAAGAGGTTATAGCACTTGGTATTTATCGTCAAGGTTATTGTGGATGTATTTTTAGTGAAGAAGAAAGATATTATAAAAAACGTAAAAAAGAATTACTTAAAGAACTTCGTTCTAATGATATTTCTTTATCTCGTTAATAATAAAAGATAAGGCATCAAAAGCTTCATATCTGTGCTTTGCAAAAATAGCTATAGAAGCAATTTTTTCTCCTACCTTTAAAAATCCTGTATTATGATAAATAATTATTTCTATAAGATCATATTTTTTAATAGTTTTTTCTTTTATACTTTCAAGTTTTTCTAAAATTATTTTTTTTATATTTAAGCCTTTTGCAGGAATTTTTTGTTTATCTTTTAAATCATATTCTCTTACAAAACCATGAAATTCCAATATACATCCAAATTTTCCTTGATATTGTTTTATAAATTTTTCTTTTTTTTCTAAATAGATAGAATAATCTGAGGTAATCATAAGTTTGATTATTTTTGGATAGAAAGCCGGCGGAGGGACTTGAACCCTCAACCTTGGGATTACAAATCCCACGCTCTGCCAATTGAGCTACGCCGGCAGTTTTATAAAAAACGGAGGAGGCGGGATTCGAACCCGCGGTACGGGTTTTAGCCCGTACACTCGCTTAGCAGGCGAGCGCCTTCGACCACTCGGCCACTCCTCCATAAATTAAATTCTTTTAAAAATTGGTTCCGGGGCGTGGATTCGAACCACGATTCTGGGAGCCAAAGTCCCATGTCCTGCCAATTAGACGACCCCGGAACTTTTATTCCTTAATAAAATATAACATTTCTTTTTTTTTTGTAAAGATTATAAGTAAATTTGTTTAATTTAAAGCAAGAAATTTTATAATAAAAAATAAAATTACCTCTTGACAAAATACTTTTCAATTTTTATCTTGAGAATAAGTTTCAAATTAAAAAGGATATAAGAATGAGTATTACATCTGAAATTGTGGAAGATTTTAAAAAATTTATAAAAAAAAAGGGATTAAAATATACCTCTGAAAGAGAAGAAATATTAAAAGAGATTTTGAAATCTAAACAACATTTTAATGTAGATGAACTTTATATAAAATTAAAAAGAAAAGGAAGTAAAGTTTCTAAGGCTTCAATATATAGAACTATTCCTTTACTTATTGAGGCAGGATATGTTCAAGAAGTTTATAGACAAAATGCAAAATCATATTATGAAGTTACCTTAGATAAAATTCCACATATTCATTTTATATGCATTAAATGTAAAAAAGTAATCGAAATAATAGATAATCAATTGGTAGAACTTATTCAAAAACATGCTAAAAAAGAAAATTACTTGCCATTAACATATCATTTAGAAATTTTTGGTGTATGTTCAGAATGTAGAAAGGAGGTATAATATAATTTATGTTATTAATTGACACAAGGTGTGGAGATAAAATAGAAATAAAAGGATTTTTTGGTAAAGATGCTATTTTAAAAAAAATAGAAGCTATGGGTTTAAGAAAAGGAGATATTTTTGAAGTTATTCAAAGATGGGGGAGAAATTTTTTATTAAAAAATGGAAATAATCGTCTTATTATTAGTTCAGATATAGCTAAAAATATTGAAGTAGAATTAATAAGTACAACATTACCATTCTGGAGATATAGGTCTTGGGTGAGAAAAAGATGAAGATGGGGTTGGTTTAAATGAAAAGAAAGTTTACTAGAATACCCTTTTCTGAAACCATAGAATTTTTCTGGCAGAATGTTAGTTATAAAGCTAATTTAAAAGATTTAAGTTATGGAGGATTATTTATTGAAAGTGATGTTATTCCTCCTAAAAATGAGGAAATACCTATTATTTTATTTATAGAAGGAACTCTTCCTCCTATTAAATTGTTTTTAAAAGGAAAAGTAGTAAGAATAGAGCCTAAAAAAGGATTTGCTATAAAGTATACTTATATTTCTCCTGAGAGTTTTACCCATTTTAAAAATTTTGTTTATTATAATTATCCATCTGAAGAAAGTGCAGAAAAGGAACTTCATAGATTCTTGGGAGAAGCTCATCCCTTAATTAGAGATTTAAGAGATCTTAATATCTCGATCCTTAAAGAAGAACTTTTGAAATACATTTTAGAAAGAGCTTTTTTATATAATCCTGAAAAACCTTTCATTCTTTCCAGTGGTAAAGAAAGTCCTTATTATTTTGATTGTCGAAAAATTACTTTATATTCTTTAACTTTTAATTTAATAGGAGCTTTATTTTGGCAGAAGATTAAATATTTGGGTGTAGATGGAATTGCAGGAATGAGTATCGGTGCAGATCCTATTGTTTGCTCAATTTTAGCAAAAGCCTATGAAGACAACATACCTTTAGAAGGGCTATTGATAAGAAAAGAACCTAAAAAATATGGAACTCAAAAACAGATTGAAGGAAATATAAAAAAAGATATGGCTATTGTTATTGTAGAAGATGTAGTAACTACAGGTGAATCAGTGCTTAAAGCAGTTGAAATAGGTGAAAAAGAAGGATTTGAGATTATTAAGATTCTTGCTTTAATTGATAGAGAAGAAGGAGGAAAAGAAAAAATTGAAGCTAAGGGTTATAAATTTGAAGCTTTTTTTACTTTTAGTGAAATTGTAGAAAATTATCAACGATTATTGAGAAAATAAAAAAACCATGAAAAAAATAATATTAATTTTAAGTATTCTGGTGGTCTTAATAATTTTAGGATGTAGAAAAGCTTCTAAAACCCCAGAGATTAAAAAATTTCTTAATGGAGCCGGAGCAAGTTTTCCTTATCCACTTTATGCAAATTGGGCAAGTGAATATTATAAACTTACAAAAGTCAAAATTAATTATCAATCTATAGGTTCTGGAGGAGGTATTAGACAAATTATAGAAAAGACAGTTGATTTTGGAGCAAGTGATATGCCTCTTAAACCAGAAGAAGTAGAAAGCAAAAATCTTTTGCAATTTCCTACTGCAATAGGTGCCATTGTTCCTGTAGTTAATCTTCCTGAAATAAAAAATTTCCATTTAACTCTTGATGGAGAAACTCTTTGTGAAATTTATTTAGGAAAAATTAAAAAATGGAATGATTCCAAAATAAGATCTTTAAATCCAGGTCTTAATCTTCCAGACAGATCTATAACTCCGATATATAGAGCTGATGCTTCTGGAACAACAGCTATATTTACAAAATATTTAAGTCAAATATGTAAGACCTGGAAAAAAGAAATAGGTTTTGGAACAGCAGTTAATTGGAAAATTGGTGTTGGTGCTAAAGGAAACGAAGGAGTGGCTAATTATGTTAAAAGAACTCCTTATACTATTGGTTATGTAGAAATTGCTTATGCTATTCAAAGTAAACTTTCTTACATAAAACTTAAAAATTCTTTTGGTAAAGTGGTTGAGCCCAATGAAAAAAATATTAAAGAAGCAATCCTTAATGCAAAACTTGATCCTTCTAAACATTTTTATACCTGGCTTACCAATTCCCCTGGAGAAAATGCATGGCCTATTGTAGGAGTTACTTATATTCTTCTTTCAAGAGAAAAAAAAGAAACTAATAAAAAGGTGGTTAAATTTTTTGATTGGGCCTTTAAAAATGGAGATAAAATTGCTGAAAAATTAGCCTATGTTCCTTTACCTGAAGAGATAAAAAAGAAGATTAGATATTATTGGAAAAAATACGAAATTTATTAAAATTAATTTTTCGTAATTTTTAATTCTTCAAAAGTATTTAAAGATTTTTAACTTAAAAAAAATTATAAATTATTAGAATAGAACTAATCTTCTATGAAGTTCATTTTTTCCTAATCTTAGGTTTATAGGTGAAAAAAAAGGATTTTTACTTAGAAATAATAATTAAAAATTTTTTAGGTTTCTGGGCTATTTTTTCAGGGCTTTTTTTTCCTTTTACAGTTTTTTTAATTTTATTTTACGAATCTCGCTTGGCTATCAAACACTTTGGCATAGTTGAGTTTTTAACCTCTTCTGCTTGGGATCCTGTTTCAGAAACTTTTGGTGGTCTTGCTATGATAGTAGGTACTTTAATCAGCACATTTATAGCAATTCTTATTGCAGGGCCTGTATCTATAGGAATAGCGATTTTTATTACTGAACTTGCTCCTTCTTGGTTGAAAGGTATAATTACGAGTGCTATAGAGCTTTTAGCAGCCATTCCAAGTATAATTTATGGAATGTGGGGTTTTTTTATACTTGCTGATTTTATGAGATCTTATGTAGAACCTTTTCTCCAAAAAGTATTTATTCCTGTTCCTTTAATAGGAAAGCTCTTTTCTGGTTCTCCTACTGGAATTGATGTTCTTACAACATCTTTAGTTTTATCTATAATGATTATTCCATTTATGGCATCTGTAGTAAAAGATTCTTTTAATTTAGTCCCTTCAGTAATGAAAGAATCAGCTCATTGCTTAGGAGCTACTAAGTGGGAGGTTGTTAAAGATGTAGTTATTCCTTATACTGCCTCTGGTATTGCTGGAGGACTTGTTCTTTCCACAGGTAGAGCCTTGGGAGAAACCATGGCAGTAACTTTTTTAGCAGGGAATGTAGCTCAAGTCCCAACCTCTCTTTTTTCACCCTTTACAACTATTACAGTAGCCTTAGCGAATCAGTTTACTGAAGCTGATACTCCACTTTATCTTTCCTCACTTTTTTATCTTTCTCTTATTCTTTTTGTTCTATCTTTTGTAATACTTAGTTTTGCTAAAATATTAGTTTTACGTTTGCAAAAAAGATGGAAGTAAAAATATTTAAAAGAAAATTAATAAGTAATATTATGCTATTTATTTCTTTCTTAACGGCTTTATATGGATTATTTTGGCTTTTTTGGATTTTAGGAACACTTTTTGTGAATGGTTTTAAATATCTTACCTTAGATTTATTTTTACAAGATCCCACTCCTCCTGGAATAGAAGGAGGTGGACTTAGACATGCTTTTATTGGACATATTATTATAACCTCTTTAGCTACTTTAATAGGTGTTCCAATCGGAGTATGTGCTGGAATTTATTATGCAGAGTATGGAAGAAATTCTTATTTCTTTATGGCACTAAAAAATATTACTGATATAATGGTAAGCACTCCTTCTATTATTATGGGTGCTGTGATGTATGCTTTAATGGTAGTTCCTTTTAAACAATTTAATGCTATTTCTGGAATTTTTGCTTTGGCACTTCTTATGATTCCTGTAATAAGTATTACTACTTATGAAATGTTAATTTTGGTTCCACATACTTTAAGAGAAGCGGCTTATGCCTTAGGAGCTTATAAATGGCAAATTATTAAGGATATTACTTTAAAAGCTGCCAAATTTGGAATTTTAACAGGTATTCTTTTAGGAGTAGCAAGAATTTCTGGAGAAACAGCTCCTTTACTTTTTACTGCATTTAATAATGCATATTTATCAGTTGATCTTTTTAAACCTATGGCTTCACTTACAGTAACTATTTTTAACTATGTGATGGGTCCTTATGATTATTGGCACAAACAAGCTTGGGCTGCTGCTTTCTTTTTAACCCTTTTAGTATTGATACTTTCTTTATTTGCAAAAGCACTTCTTTATTTTGGAACTTTAAATCCATTCAAATGGAAAATTAAAAAATAAATAAAAAGTTTAAAAATGGAAAGAAATGTAGAAATAGAAGTAAGAAATTTGAATTTTTATTATGGAGAAAAATTGGTTCTTAAAAATATAAATCTTTTTATTTATAAAAATAAAGTTACTGCACTTATAGGACCATCTGGTTGCGGTAAGACTACTTTTTTAAGATGTTTAAATAGAATGCATGATTTGTATGTAGGAAATAGATATGAAGGAGAAATAATTTTTGAAGGAAGAAATATTTTAAATAAAAATATAGATTTAATTGTGCTTAGATCAAAAATAGGAATGGTATTTCAAAAGCCAACACCTTTTCCAATGAGTATATTTGATAATGTAGCATATGGATTAAAATTAAAAGGAATAAAAGGCTCAGAGTTAAAGGAAAGAGTTGAAAAAGCTCTTATAGATGCTGCTTTATGGGATGAAGTGAAAGATAAACTAAAAGAAAGTGCTTTTTCTCTTTCTGGAGGGCAACAACAAAGACTTTGTATTGCAAGAGCTATAGCTGTAGAACCTAAAGTTCTTTTATTTGATGAGCCAACCTCTGCACTTGATCCAATTTCTACTTCTAAAATCGAAGAATTAATTGTAAAACTAAAATCTAAAATAACCATAGTAATAGTTACTCATAATATGCAGCAAGCAGCCAGAATATCTGATTATACAGCTTTTATGTATTTAGGAGAATTAATAGAAGTTGGTCCGACTGAAAAAATTTTTACTACTCCTGAGAAAAAACTTACTGAGGATTATATTACAGGAAGATTTGGTTAAAAAAA
>Ga0190313_1001675_pt1 | contig 11698 bp, 10 predicted proteins | sample 4870071011_MG_FD_169989 | JGI IMG/M metagenome (GOLD analysis project Ga0190313, IMG submission 169989) | Hydrothermal vent sediment bacterial communities from Southern Trench, Guaymas Basin, Mexico - 4870-07-10-11_MG | ecosystem: Environmental > Aquatic > Marine > Hydrothermal vents > Sediment ...
CCTTAAATTCAGGCGTACAATACTCAACAACATGCAAAAGAACAGGCCTAAGTCCAAGAAAAACCTTGTACGCGATCACTTGATCAAGACCCGTATGCGGCTGTTTATTAAACTCCACCTCCACACCTAAATCACCACAAAGAAGATCCACAATCAAGCCCGGATAAGAACAATACCTCACATCCCTTTTACAAGGCAAGAAAGAAGAAAGAACATCCAAAACCTCCCTCTCAGACCCAGAATCCCTAAGCAACACAAAAATTTCACGAGAACGCCTCCTCAACATATTCACGATAGCGCGAAAATTCAAAACAATACACCTGAAAAACACATCCCTTAACTTAAGAGATCATGTTCCAAAAACTGATTCTATAAGCCTCGCTTATTTACATGTAAAGGCATCAATGAACTTCTTGGCTGACCTCAAGAACCCACTGTTATTAGATATATACTATTTTGTAGCTTTCAACTTTTAGATTCGGTCGAGATCCCCACCAATCGCAATCATTTAATTTTAAGCCCTCTAATATGAGCCATAACGTGCAAAGCGTTTCTCATATTTTTCTAAGAACCATTCAAGAAATACCGTTTCCGGCCATTTACGTATGGCTATTAGAACAATTATCATTCCAAGAAGAGTAAAGAACAAGAAAAACATGAACGCAATAAACCATAGTCCTACGAATACAGGAGCAAACGGGAAGAGAAGAAGACTTGCCACCATCAACATAATCATTACCCCAGGTAATCTAATCAGAATACATCTATTGATTCTACATGTTCCGAGCATCTTAATAAGCCATATCTGGGCTTCTATAACAGCTGACTTCTTAGGTAATTTTCCACGACACATATCCTCCTCTAATTCTTTTAATCTTTCAACAGCTCCTTCAATTTCTTTCTCCACAACTTAATAAGTCGTTAACACAAGCATTAAAGAGCTACCAATTGTTAAAGCAACCATATGCACAAATCTCCCCGACTAAGAAGCAGAGAAATAGGGACAGTATTAGGTTTAGATCTTGAGTGAGTTATGAGATCTTTCGGAACTTAATTAGAAAGCTAAGAATTTCGTCTCTCCCAAAAAACTCTAATAGAGGATGTTATTTATAGTGGCCCTTATTTTTAGAAGACGCGAATTTGTGATAACCTCATTGCAGTTCTAGCCTATAATATGGCTAGAAAGACCTAAAAAGCTGAACAGACAAAGGGGCAACAAGATGAAATTGGAACAGGGCTCTTCCGTATAAATTGATATATCTTGTTTTCTCAATTAAGAAAATAAGAAATAGATATTTAAAGCTTATAAAATAAAACTAAGGGGTTGAGGTGTCGAGGAAATTAATGGAAGAATTACCCGAAGATATTGTCATAGATCTAGCAATAAAAAACTTCCTTTCAATTGATACTAGAAACATCATTAACATTCTCTTTCAGACCGATAACTCATCTATAATCGAACTTGATGGTCTAGAGCTTACATTTTATCATGAGAAAATACAGCTTCTTGGTAAAAGAAGATACCAAATTACAGGAGATGATGAAGTAGATATATTGTTAAAACTGAAGGTTGGAATTTATGAGCGAAAGACGGATATAAGTGAGAGTATCAATATTTACATACCAATCGAAGCTAAAGCAACGAGAGGTGATATAAAGAAGGGTATAGGACAGGCAAAGTTGTTCCAAGAGCTTTTTGGATTATGTTTTCTTTTAATTCCCTCTAACATGCGGAGTTTTAATCTAAGAAAACAAAGATATAAGAAAATTATGTCTAGAGAAAATATCGGATTGTTAATCTTTGATGTGGAAGAGAAAACAATAAAGCCCGTAATACAACCAAAAATAGATGCTGTAGTACTGAATATCGTCAAAAAAGGGAGCATGCTATTTGAGTTTTATGATAGATTTCTGTCATTTAATCGAATTATTAAGGCACCTAAGGAGCAATTTAATAGACTAGTTAATACTCTCGAAAGGAGAAACTATGTTCTTAGTAGAACAGATATAAGAAGCATTTTAGAAAGAAATGTCGAACGCAGTATTTTCTCAACATTCTGCTTATGTAGTGTTTCTATAGAGAAAATACGACTTCCTGATCTTGTCAGAACAATTTTAAAGCAGAATAGAGATTTTAAGAGAACTTTATTTTTGTTCTTAAGCATAGATAGTAGCTTCCTGAATGAATTATTTAGCTATGTATTTAATGGGAAAGTGACGAATATTCATAAAGCAGAAAGGCTTCTAAGAGTACTGCAAATCGAAATAGGAGAACTCCAGAATCTTATAAAGGCCTTCATGAACGATCTTTTAAGAGAACTTTAGAACTCTTCATTAGCATATTTTTGTTTAAAGATAATCACTAGTAATGAAAAAGCTATAAGGTATAATCTTTTAAGTAGTTAGACTGAGCCTTGATTTATAGTAATGTGTTAGACGACCAGGAATCTATTATGAAAGATTTTGATAGAGTTAACATTTTCATTTCTACTGGACCTCTTATGAATATCTATCGGGGTATGATCTCGGGAATAGATTTCAGAAAGCTCCTAGAAGTTATATATTATGATCATAAACTCCTCAATATGCTTGAAAAAAATAAAAAAAGATTCAAAAATGGAAAAGTGTACATATGGGGTATTCCCGTACCAAGTAAAGATAGAGGATATAGAAAGCTTAAACGTCCTTTTGAATCAATAAAACAAGGTGACATAGTAATTATAAAACGTATGAAAACCGAGAGAATACAGAGGTATCTAAATGATGCTTTTCTTAAAGAGATTTCAGAGATTCTTAGAAAGGAGTATGATCTGAAACTTAGTCTGAGTGAAATAGAGGAAAGCATAAGAACTCGAATAATAATAGTAATCGGAAGAGTTCTTTCTAAATATCCAGAAAATTATATGGAAGATGTTAATATGATAGAAAAATTCCGTAGCTGCGCTAAGCTGTCAAAAATGCTTTGGGGTTCAACCACATTTTCAAATTTAATTTTTTTCGATACCAGATGGATATTAATTGGAAGTCCCCTGCCGGATGAAGAGATATTTGAGGTTTTAGGTTATGATGTTCAAAAAAACTCTGTCGGAAAAATAGCTGATGCGCTAAGAAGCGCTTTATTAAGATGCAGAGTTAGAGATCCTACCAATTTTATACAATTACTACGTAAGTACAAATTTTATGGAAAAGAACCCTCCCTTGACATTATCTTAGAAGCTTTGGAAGTATCTTATTTTAAAAATTTAAGAAGAAATCCTTTGCATTTTTATCAGACATTAGATGAATTGTTACCCAACGTCAATAAATACTTAGAGGAACATGGTTACAGAAAAATTTCATTAAAAGAATTAGAAGAAAAAGTTGACATATTACACGAAAAATATTGGTTAGCTGGATTTTATAGACATCCAAAAGCCTCTGGACTTCCTATTATAGTTGAATTTACAAAGAGAATAAAAACAAGTAACGAAGAAGACGACGAGCATCATTAATTTTCATTAATGATTAGTATTTGTAATGGTTTGTCAAAAATTTCTTTGATTTTTTCTCTTGGCTTGTGGCTTACCTCTTCTTTGCGGATGTACGAGTTTGCGTGGCTTGCCTCTCCATATTAAAGCTTCCGGCTACGTTAAGAGACTATGCCAGGATGGGGGAAACATGAAAAACAACACCTAGAAAAACCCGATAAAATTTTTGACAAACCAATTTGTAATTTTTTTAAAAAATGCGTTAATATTTAAAGAGTATAATGTGCTAGGAAGACTTGGACGTGAAGAGCCTATATATTTTCTTTGGTCATAGAACTTATCTTGATTTAGATTTTAGAACATAAACATTAAAAACATCACTTCCTCTTGGTCCAATTTTTCTTTGTCGAGACTTTTCCTCAAATTTCTGAATATAGTAATATCTGGCTAATGTTTTCTCTAGTTCTTTCAATATGTTTACACGTTCTTCATGCATAATGAGAACTACTCTCCGTGCTTTTTTGAATTTCGATAATAAGCGCTTAAGCCTTAACAGATACGTTTTAATGTTTTTACCTTGCTTAGGATTTACTGTAAGCTCGGCCTTAAAATGCATCCTTATTTTTTTCCCCATTTTTCTTTCTAAGAGTTTTGGGAAATTACTATTCCGAAGCCAAGCCCAATAGAAATATGATAATTCAAGGTATTGAACTTCGTCTGTGTGTGGCGGATCAGTAATCACCGTATATTCTGGAACGTATTTTAACGAAAATGCGGATTTTAATAGTAAGCTGTTAGACATATTTTCGACATAGTTAACGGAAACCCCCCTAAACGATTTAAAGTATCTCAAAAACGATTTACTTCGTCTCTTAAATAGCTTAATAGGACTTTCCTCCAAGTGGTTCTTTGGAATCCAATAACATGGTACTCCCCAAGATCCAGAGTTCTTTCGCTTCATTTTACTTGCATCAAATAGGATTGCTGCATGAGTTAAATATAATGCCATAGCAGTTCGAAAAGATACTCTATCCGAAATCCTATCAATTAGTTCTAAGATGTATCTTAGTAAATTATAATTTCTTTTAGAAAAAAGCTGAGTAACTCTTTCAATGTTTCGTTTCTTATAAAAAGGGGTTCCATTAGTATATCTGAGATAATCATTCTTTAATGGTGAATAGTTCGGTAAGTTCTCTTTTCTTCTTTCTAGTTCATCAATTATTAGGTTTATTGCATTAGAGTACTCCTCTGGATCCGCTGAAGCTACTTGTACGTGTGTTACGAGCCAAGCATATATATTAATGTCACTGTATATGAATTTTTTATTGGCTAGTAATGCCGCTAAGATAATGGAGCCTGCCCCACCAAAAGGATCGACTATTATTTCATCCTCTTCTTTTATATATTTAAGTATTACAGAGATTGGTTTCCTACCCCAGTATCTCACCAATGGTTGGGAATAATCCATTAAAGATTCGCCTCGTCACATTTTTTATTTTTGAACTGGTTATAATTAACCACAAATAATCGAGAGACAAATTTCCTCTTCTAATAATGTGCGCGCAGTAATTATTCTTCCAAAACTAATAAATCCTATAGAATTTGAGATCAGATCTTTCCTTCTATTATTTTATAATCTCTTTCCGTAATTTTTATCATTACTTTTCCTTGAAGTGTGGCGGCCCATTTTGCATCTTTCCGCTTGAACAGTTCTAGTTCTGGCACTAATTCCCTTATATCTATTCCCCTCTCACTCTCCTTTACCTGCCTTAGCTTTACCCTATAGGGATAGACCCCACCATGGAATATCTCGGTCTCATCCTCATAAGGCTTCGATACCGCCTCATAGATCCCCTTTATTCTCTTCTCCCCGATCACGTACATCACGAGTCTATCTCCAGGCTCTACTTGCATTATCTTGTTCCTGTGCCTGCTCGTAACACCCCACACTAATTCTTTCTTTACTACTTCATAATTCTCTGGGGTTAAGATACAGAACCAGAATTTTGACAATCTCAACACCACTGAAAAGCACTATTCTTTATCTCTTCTCATTTTTGAACAATTTAAACCTTTATCTTTAGTACTTTGCGTTTACTACAGTTACTAAAAGAAAAGATGGTAGAAAGTCTCAGAATTAAGAATTAGAGTACATAATGACGTTTCAAATGTTATTAAAATGATTACTAAGAGTATCAAAAGTGTCAATTAGAATCATACTTCAATTTCCAGAATAGATTTTCTCAATTCTCTAATGGAATACTTTAATATTTAATGGTTTCCTAATAATGTTAAGTAGTGAATAGCAAAGCACTAGAGAAATGTGGTTACTATGGGTCATAATGAATTTCTAAATTATGGGCTTAAGTATAACCCGTTTCCGATTGGTCCAGCTGAGGATCTGAGCTTATCGGATCTGGTAGTAGCTAAAGTTGGACAAAATGACATTATTTTATCGGATTTTTCTAGATTTAAAGATCTGTCTAATAGGAAATTTCGCTTCATTGTAACGGGTCCATGGGGATCGGGTAAGTCACTTATTTCTTTATACTATGCGAAAATTCTTAAGGAAGCCTATGGGGATAAATTACTTCTGATAAATATTGCTCCAACACCAGCTGATATTCGTGAGATAGTTCAAATTCTGATAATTAAATTGCAAGATAACATTAGTAGGGGGGTGATCAGTTCACTGAAAAAAAGTGATATCTCAAATGCTTGGAAGACGATGTTAAGTGCTATAAAAAACAAAGAATACAGTATAGTTTTCAACAATTTACAGATATTTTCAGAAAAATAGTGGAAGAAGAGAGTAAGATAATTTATATACGTTTTGATCAGTTAGAATCAGCTATAAATCAATGTATACAAGATAAAGATGCTATGAGGCGTCTAGCTGAATTTCTAAGAAACTTTTCAATTCTAGGTGAGGAATTGAAGAGAGGTTTAGCCGTAGGAATGGCCATTTTAGATGCTGCGTGGTCTATCTTTTCACGATCTTGGGGGAGCATTGAAGGAATTCCTGTATATCAGCTATCTCACTTATCAAGTTTGGAAGATGTTGAAGAGCTTATTCTTACATATCTTAAAAAGGCTAGAGTTCCGAAAAACGAGTTACCAGAAAATATTGCGGAAATAATTGAGCAAAATAAAGTGTATCCCTTTACAGTAGATGCTCTAGAGGAATTACTAAAAGTTAGTGAAGGGAGACCGAGATATGTCTGTAGATATGCTCATTATGCACTGGCTAAAGCAGTAAATGTTGGTTTGAGCGAAATAAATGCTGAGCTAATAACTCTCATTGTAAAACCAGAATTTAAATATTGGTTACAAGTAATAAGTACAGAAGTAAGACGGGACAAGAAGTTTCTTGTTAGTGTACTCACAGATATTTTTGAAAAAGCAAGAAAATATTTCCCGCAATTCAAATATTCCATAGTAACAAAAAGAATGAAAAAATCTCTTGCGGAGATTCTTGGTATTACAGCTCCAGCTACTCAAGATGGGAAATTTGTTAGAATACCTGCAGATTGGCTAGTAAGTAAAGACAATGAAGTTATCGCTATTAGAATTGAACCAAGACTGTTTAATACGAGAAAAGCCGAAGAATTGAGTTACCTAACTCAAGTAAAGGTTGATGAAAAGAATATAACAAAAATTTTAATCATGACTCTCATGGATGTTCCTCTATCTGCAATGCAAATATTAAGTTTACTAAGATTAAAAGGTATTGATGTAGAGATAAGAAAATTAAGAGATGATCCAGATAGTCTAGGTCGGATTCTTGCATTGTGGAAGAAGTTACGTGGAGAATTACCAGGCTATCTGATATACGAAGAAAAACTTAAGGACGAGTTACATAGTATTTTAAGAGATATATTGGGTATTCTATAATTATAAATTATCTTTAACAAAGTATAATTAATCATGGCTTTGTTTCAAATTTATCTCTTTTCTTAGCCTAGTTTTCATCAATTAGAATCTTCTCGTGATGTTGTGAAAAACACCCTTATAAGTATTATAATTGTATTACTTGCTACAACACTAAAACGCCAAAAGAAGGCATCCTTGATGAAGGCATATTGACTTAGTAAACTTATAATTGTTAAGACAACTTGTAAACTGACTAAAAAACACCAGGACGAAAAAGAAGAGAGTTTAAAAACTACGCCGTAATGTCCAAAAACAACCGTCCTAGTGTAGATGGATCGCAGTAGTCACAACTATAAACAAGAATTGTATTTCTCAAAACTTGAATTATATAATATAAGTATAGGTTTTGGGTAATGTCTTTAACTTAGCCTTTGTAGGCAACTGGAAGAGATGCTTAGTTGGCTAATAGTTCTACTGAACAATATCATTCTATACCTTAGTGAAAAAACGCAGATCTAAGGAGTATTTTTGCATTCATGATGTGCTCTTCGATTTTGTCGTCGTTCCTAGCATATTTTCTGAGACTAAAGACTTAGAAGTCCTTCTCTTAGAAACTTTAATGAGATTGGGCTTATCAGAGGATAGTCGACAACATGAGAATTTAATACGACTAACGTTATATAGGCTATAGAGAAACCTAGCTCAGTCTTGCTGTCTCGCCTAAAGCTTGGAAGTTAATGTCCACAAGCAAGATATGTTTTCCTTAAGTGAATTATTAAATTTATTAAAAGTTTATTGGAAATTTAGGAGTCTTATAAAGTTTTTTCTCCAAAGTCTATAGCCAGAGACAGTATCAATAATATGTTTAGATATAAAAAAATCTCTGATGTTTTCATCGCGTTTTCTAGCTTATAGCATGTCTAGGATAATCATTATTTAGTTCTATTAATGGCTAGAGGATGTCTAGAAAAACTGAACGAGATGGAAAGCAAAAGATAGATTAAAAAACGACGCCCCTACACATCTACTTTTTTACCTTAGCGCGTCTGTTTTTTCTTTTTAATTTCCTTTCTATCTCTCTCCTTAATTGTGTTCTTAGTCTCTTTGCGTCGTCCCGAATGATTATTTCTATTGTGTCATTTCCTTCAAGTGTTGCTTGTTTATAGCCTATTTTTTCTTTTATGATTTCTGCTAATTCTAGATCGATCTCGTATCCTATGCTATTTCTTTGGAGAATTCTTGCAACTCTAGTGGTTGTACCAGTGCCCAAAAATGGGTCAAGGACGGTTTCTTCAACATAACTAAATAGTTTTATTAGTCGATAAGGTATTTCATCTGGGAAAACCGCTGTGAATTTACTATCTTTTCTACTTGGTAGAACGTTAGTGATGTCCCAAACTGATAGGTACCATTTTTTATCCTGAAACTCTTGGATATTGATTCTTGATCTTTCTTTTAATGTTTGTGGAATTTTTTTATAATCAAACTCACCTTTCTGGAAGATTACTATTTCTTCATAGATATTATCTGGGTAAAAGTACATCGGATAAGGATTTTGAATTAAAACACCACTTCGACGGGAAATTCGAATATAGCCTTCTGGTTTTCTCCATATAATTTTATCTCGATAGTTAAATCCAATATCCAGCATTATATGGATTAAATCCGCAACGATAGGGTATAACTTCTTATTTATTCTTATATCCTGAACAACAAAACAAGCTACTCTACCTTCAGCTAATACGCGATAGATTTCTCTTCCTACAGCTTCTAATAGGTCTAAATACTCTTCATAATCGGAAAAAAGTCCAGGAAAATCGAAAGGAGCATTATAGTAGGGGGGAGATGTTACCACCAAATGCACGCTTCTATCTGGAACTTCTTTCATGTTTCTTGCATCGCCAAAGATTATTTTATGCCACGTCATCTTAATAACCCAGTTAGTCCTTCTAAAAATAATCTACTATTATCCACCTAACATCTACTAAAAAATTACTAACATCTAAGGTGTATTAGTTAATAAAAATTATTTAATATGTCAAGGGTTGATAGAGATAAAAGTTATAAGTTTAAGAGTGATGTACTATGCCAACGGAATGGCAGGAAAGTCTTTCCCAGAAAGAAAAAGAGAAAATTCTCAAAATTTTAAATTCTCTGGGCAAATTTCTCTGGGAGCAGTTATGGCATGAAGATATGGCCATACCTAGAAACCTAAATGTAACTACTAAGGATAGAATGGAACAAGAGCTCATTTTGCGATATTTATTTATGCGAGTTGCTTTAAATCAACAAGGTGATAGTATAAAAATAAGACGTTTTGCTAAAGAATTAGTTGAGGATCTAGGAAGAGAGTTTTTAATAAGCCCCTTAGATTTTCTCTCGAATCCAGAAGTATATGATAAAATTTTACTAATTGCGCGGAAATATGGAGGAGAGAAAGGATCAGAACTTTATTCTCCTGGAAGGCTTAGAGGAATAAAGCCTTTTTATATTCTCATGAGCCGGTTATCTCTTTTTGCATTATTTATACACATTCTCAAGCACCAGAAAGCATCACTAATTGAATTACTAGAAAAAATAATTAAGGATGAAGAAGCTGTGTTGCGGTTAAACGATTGGATAATGAATGAAAAGTATATTAGTCTAACATGGGTTGGGAAAGATCCAAAAGCTAGTAGAATGTTAACTAACTGGATTATTTTCTTATGGACAAAGAAATGGAACAAAAGTCCATCTCTAGGGTCTTCTCTAATGAGGAAGACTTTAATGATAGTAGACGGGCATGTCGGTAAAGTATTCGCTAGAACAGGATTGCTAGAAAAAGTCACTTATGAGAGTAATAGACCATACATAATAGAGGCTTCTAAAATGCGATCAAGTATCGAAAAAATTGTAAATAATATAGCAGCCAATAAGAACTACGTACCTTTCTATATTGACTATGCGGCATTCACTTTAGGAATGAGCATTTGTGACGAGGTAAATCCATTATGCGAAATAGATTCTTCAACTGAACGAAAAAAGCTAATTAATGAAAAACAACCTTACGGACCAATAATCAAAGAATACACAAGACGACTGGTTTGCCCATTAGAAGAATATTGTAAAAAATACACTCTTTGGACCGCTTATAGACAGAAAAAGTAAATTTTTCAGGAGCCGCCTAGATTAACGTTGCTAATTCAGGGGGAGTGTTACTAATTTTCGCGTAGCTAGCTCATGATCATAGATTAGCAGTCTCTTATCTCTATTATCAGTAATTAACTTCCATCCAGATTCCCTAGTAGTATTTAAGTGCTATATTTTATTAAGAAGAAAGCTATTTTATCAATCTGTCAGAAGAGAGGAAGACCATAATATATCTTCAGAGAAATAAGTTTTTCCATATAGATAATTGTTGAAATGATTAAGACTTTGTTTCAAATTTACTTTGCTCTCTCGTACTGTTACCTTCTCAAATTTCTTCACTATTTAGTTAGAACTCATATGGTGATTTTTTCAGTTATGCTAAACAGCAACAACATCAGGATGGGTATAACCCCATGATCAAGATCTGGGATTTTCATTATGAATCTGGAGTCGATATAAAGTATCTCCCTTTCTCACGCTCTTGTTTTATGCTTTTTCTTTGATTAATGTTTTTACTTTTTCGGCGATTTTATCCGCCATGGCTGTTGCTATGAGTTCTTTGGCGCGCCAGATCTCAATTTCTATGATCTCTCCTTTTCCATTGATTATGGCGAAGATGTCTTCGGCTAGTTCGATTGTGTCGGTAGCTCTGTCCTCTTTGAGTTTTATGACTAGTATATCGTGTTTATCGTCGTAGTAAACGTTCACGCTATTCTTACCCATCTTCCTCGCCTTTCTCTATATAATAATGATATTATGCTTCGAGGTTAATAAAACCGTTATCACTTTAATGTCCTTATCTACATTGAACGCGACTATTAGATATTTTGCCTCATGGAGCTTAACTGCTATAAAATTACTGGTTAATGTATCGTAAAATACCTTCTCTGGATGCCTCAAAGCCTCAATGACGATATCCCTAGATAATCTAAATGATTCTAATCTATGACGCGCATGCTTAGTAAAATAGACCATAAATATTGCATCCTACTGCTTAATATTTAATGCAGCATACCGAGGCTTGGTTCTGAATGTGGGGAATGAATCAATTAGCCTAAATCGTTTATCAGAATATTGTAACATAAGCATTAATAAAATCTTAATTGAGGGCGCATAAGGTGAGAAAAAGAAGTATGGGGCAGGATTATTCAGCACATGATAAATGAATTACAAACTCATAATGGATTGCATGAGGATTTTATCCGAGAGTCGAAAATCATAGGGTGTAA
>Ga0190313_1001676_pt1 | contig 11698 bp, 9 predicted proteins | sample 4870071011_MG_FD_169989 | JGI IMG/M metagenome (GOLD analysis project Ga0190313, IMG submission 169989) | Hydrothermal vent sediment bacterial communities from Southern Trench, Guaymas Basin, Mexico - 4870-07-10-11_MG | ecosystem: Environmental > Aquatic > Marine > Hydrothermal vents > Sediment ...
ACGGAATTACCGGCGGTCAGAGAGCAACCTACCTCGCCTTTGCCACTAAGCTAGCGAAGCACGCTCTCAGACAGAAAGGCTCTTCAGCTACTAAGATTGCTAGCAACTTAAAGAGCTACTTCGTTGGAGCATACGACCTAGACCCAGAAATATGTGATGAAATAATACAAGTAGTTGTCGGATGGCTAGTAGCCTACTAGAGGACTTAGCGGAATAAAACCAAAAGTTTAATAGAACTTTTTTTACTTTTCTACTTCTTGGTGCTTATGTACATGCTAGATGTGGGTATCGTATCCAGCTACGTGCCCAGCTTGAAAACGGTAAGCAAGGATATTGAGACCGCACTTCTAAAGATGGGCTACAGGGCTAAGTACTTCAACTACAGAGTGCCCGTGTACAATGCGATAAAGCTGTTCAAGAAAGCAATAGTTTTCATGCCCTTCGACCCGGTTTACCTAGCCCCTTGGGCTTTACTCGTAAGGGACTACAGAAGGTACAGCATTAGAAGCGTAATGTACGTTACGGTAGAGGGGATACCTAAGAGGGAAATGATTCCCAAGTGGGTTAGGAAGGACATAATATACATCGCTAACAGCGAGTTCACAAAAGAGAAGCTCGAAGAGGTCGAGATAGAGACCAGAGACATAATATATCACGGGATAAACCTAGAGGACATAGCGAAAGCCACCCCGTTCAAGAAGAGGCTGAAAGAGGAGCTTAAGGCGGAAGTGGTTTTCGGAACCGTGTGCAGTAGCCTACCTAGGAAGGGATTGAATATGCTTAGGGAGATAGCCGAAATGGCTAAGGACAAGCTACCTAAAGCGAAGTTCTTCGTAATGACGGATAATAGGGGGGCTGGGATATTTGAGGGAATGGAAAACGTGTACGTGTACCCTAGGTTCGGCAAGCTCAGTAGAACAGAGGTTCTAAGCCTAATAGGTTCCTTCGACTATTACTTGTGTAGTAGCTTCGCAGAGGGCTTCGGACTACCTCTGCTAGAGGCTCAAGCACTAGGAGTACCGGTAATAGCGGGCAAGTACAAGCCACTAACGGAGGTAACCACGCCGGAAAGCACACTTTACATTCCAATACAGTACATTACGCATAGAGATGATGGCTACGGTATTCTCTTCACGTACCACGTGTACTCTGCGGAGGACGCCTTCAACGTGGTGAAGGAGGCTTACGAGATTTACACGAGTAATCCAGAGGAGTACAAGAGGATGAGCGAAGCGGGTAGGGAGTTCGCTAAAGAGTTCGACATATTAAGGACTTACTCCAAATTTAAGACATGGTTGCGTTTAAATGGTGGTAAGAAGAAAGCCAAGCCAGATAAAGCAGAAGTACCACGAGAAAACATTAACGGATGAAGCGATTAGGATAACTTGGATTAGGCTACTAGACGTAGAGCCACTTTTTTCCGACTACGTGTGGCTACAGATTACCCCGTTCGACCTGACACAGCTAGGCATGGGCTTACTAGCCGACATAGCACCCATAGATTTCGAACCGCTAACCATAGACTTCACCTATGAGACCCCTACTACCGAGGAGATGGAGCAAGGCATTTGGATGAAGTTTGAGCCACTAGACTTCACAAGGCTCTACGCTTGGATGCTAGACCTCGACACCTACATTTACGAGAACTTCATTCTCGAAATACTGATAACGCTAGGTACTAGGAGGTTGCAGAAGGCTATATATGGTAAGACAAAGTACGGTATAGGCTACTACGACCCGGTACAGCTAAGGGAGTTCCTAAGAAGCACATTCTATAAGCTGAGGTTGCTTAGGACACCGGACATTTCATGGAAGAAGGGGCTGGAGATAATAAGGGATGTTGTAGGGGCTGTTAGGGGAATTGACGAACACGTGTATAACAGGCTAGTGCTAATGCTATCCGCTCAGAAGTTCTCGTTCGTACTGGGAATGGGGGTTCTGGGCTACTCTTTCCTAACGGAGAAGGAAGGGGATTTAGGTAAGATACCTTTCATTGACGCTAGAGGAAACGAAATGGAGGTTAAGTTCAAGAACCTTGAGCACCTACAGATAGGCTTCATACTCGGGGTAACACCTCTAGGCTACGGAGTACTGCTACCCATGAAGTGCATATACAAGATGAAGGACGGAAAGAAGAACCCGGTAGCCATACAAGCAGTTATAGACAAGGCTAGGAGGATTTCGAGAAGGGTAACGCTAACCACATGGGCTTACTCTAACTATAACAGACCCGACGAAATGACCTACTACCATAAGAGCGAGAGGGTAGCGCAGTACGACACGTTGCAATGGCAGAGGAGAATGATTGAGATGTGGGTAGAATCTCAGATACCCCCCGAGGAAGCCAACCCGATGAAGCTAAGGCAGTACAAGAATGCTGTACTTCAGTTCTACGCTTGGAAGGCTAAGAGGCATAGGTGGGGCTTCAACGCTTGGAAGCGCATGACCGATGAGGAGTTCAAAGAGTGGTGGTTAGGTAACTGGGAGGCACAAGGGTTAAATAGACAAGTGCTGGAAAAACTATATGAAGGATTCAAGAGGTGGTTGCCACGACTAAGAGAAGAAAAGCTAAAGGTGGGAGAAAAGCTGAAGGAACTGAGGAAGAGGTTAGCACTAAGCAGATAGCACCGGCAATACCCGAGGAAGCTAGGAGCGAGCTTACGAGCCTTATGCAAGAGCTTATAGTTAAGACCCATGAGCTTAGCTTCGAGTACTCTACAAGCGATTGTGAGAAGATTCTCGAATGTCCGCTAGCGAAGAAGGCTAAAGAGCTATTCAAGATAGTTAAGAAGCTTAACGAAGTCGTCAGAAAGCTAGCACAGCCTCCGGGTTCTCAATCAACTTATATATGAACTTTTCTCTAAATAGTATCGGAGAGTGATATGGAGAAGACCCAAATAATACTACCTCCTTTTTTCATTGAGGTAGATGGGGTCATAGTTGAGGTTCTCGAAGTCGTAAAGAGAACCTCTATGACCGGCTACTCATGGTATTCTGTAGCGGTTAGGTATAGGTACAAGGGTATTAGGAGCAAGATAATACACTACGACGTTAAGGATACCGAGGACTTGAAGAACAAGCTGAAGGTTGAAGTGGCTAAGATTAAGTTTTTAGAAGCAACTTTCGGAATAAATTATGTTAGAGAGGTGCTACTATGAGCGAAGCTATACTTAACCTAAGCCCAGAGGACATTAAGCGTATGGCTAGCGTACTGGCTAACGTGCTAGCTGAGAATCCCGATGTGCTGGAATCTGCGGAGGTTATTGATGTAGGTAGTACCGTAGTAGTACCCGAAGAGTATATTACACATGTAATTGACTTGGAGGCGATAGCTTCAAGCGAAGCCGGGGTAACCGATATTCTGGGTCAGCTTCAGGACTGGTTCAGAAGCGTAATTGACAGCGCCACTAGCTGGGTGGTTTCAAGCGTAGAGTCCTTTATTGAAGAGAATGTCTCGCCATTGTTCGACTGGGTCTACGACTCGGTAACTTCATTCATTGATACCTACGTGCTACCGGCGTTCGACAGGCTCTTCAGCGATATAGTGTGGTATATTGATACGTACATAGCGCCGGGGTTCGCCGATGTCGTAGCGGATGTAACGGACTACATTTACAAAGTGGTTATACCTACCATCTCGGATGTGAGCAGTACCCTTTCAAGCATAGTTAGCCAAGGATTTAGCGATTTAACGGACACTATAAACTCGTTCTTCTCCGATGTCTCCGGTATGTTCACAGACTTGGCTAATGCTGTGAGCTCCCTCGGCTCGCAGTTCGTAGAGGGACTGAACAACCTAGGTGCTTCTATTGGGGCGGAGCTTGGGAGGCTGGCGGAGTCGTTTAGTACCGCATTCAATGAGTTCACGAACACGGTAAACAAGATGTTCATGGATGCGCTACAGCAGTACGCTTCTTTCGTAGCCGATTTAGGTGCGAGAATTGAAGAGGCGTTCGGTAGTGCCATCAGCGATTTGGAAAGCGCCATCAGCGATGCATGGGGCACTATGGTATCCACGTTCCAGAGCTACTTCCAGAGCCTAATGGTAACAATCAGCGATATGGGTGCGTCCCTATCCGAAGCTATGGCGAACATGGGTCAAAGCATACAGGAAGCGATAAGCGGTGCTGTAGAGTCGTTCACCGAAATGTACAAGGAGTTCACGGATACCGTAAATGAAATGTTCATTGACTTCCTAAACCAATACGTTAGCTACATGGAAGGATTCGCTACGATGCTTGAAAGCGCATTTAACGACATTGTTAATAGGATTGTCGAAGAGTTTAACAAGGCAAGCATGGAGTTCGCACAAGTCGTTAGCCAAACAAACTCCATGATTGCCGGTCTGTCCCAAGGCTTAAACAACCTTTACGTGTACATTATGAGCTCCTACCAAGACATGGTAACTAAGGTAAGCCTAGGCTTTCAAGTGATAACGGAGAGGCTGACCGGATTCGTTAATAGCGTGCTTCAGCTACCGGATTTGCTTTTCGCCAAAATAAACGTTGATTTGGTGAACAGGGTATGGGGAGGTCTTAACATACTGTGGGGTAACGTGGTTGGCTCTTTCAAGTGGCTTGCAGGTGCAATACAGGAAGGAGCTAAGGCATTCATAGAGGCGATAGGGGGAATATACGAGGGACTAGGGAAGACCATAGGGGGAATGTATGCCGGAGTCTGGAAAACATTTGTAGGAATAAGCGGTTTGCTGAAGCCGTTGTTCGAAGAGGTTTACAAGCCTTTACCCAAAGCTATGGGTGAAGCATACAAGAATGAATTAATGCCTATAATAAAGGATGCTATAAAGAGTGCAGAACTGGGAACCCCGGAGTACCTCAAGATTGAAAACATTGAAGGCATGATACTGAAGAACCTCAGCTTGAGCTTCGTAATGGCTCTCGTACCTCTATGGGCACAGCTACCGGTTAGGCTAGCTTCAGCACTAATGTACAACATAGGTACTACAGTTTATGGACTAAACGTACCGATTTCAATAGATTTGACACCCCTAGGGATAGGTGTTAGGTTCCAGTTCAACGTTGCTAGGGCTATTGGAGCCTCACTTGCCCACATGGGTAGGGAGCTTAGGAGATACCTAGATGAGATAGGGAGGGGTATGGTGTATGGCTTGGCTATATGGCTGACACAGCCTATTACACGTGTGCTAAACGCATACATGAGGAATGCTATTCCGATAGAGCTTCCGAGACCCGTTGAGCTAATAGAGGTTGTTAGGAGGAGCATACCGCATGAGACCTTCACCGAGAAGCTTAAGCTCGCTAGGTACTACATGTCCCTCTACGGCTACTCGGACTATGTAATAGACTTGTTCTTCAAGGAAGCCGACAAGTACTACATCCAGATAACGGATAGGTTTGACAAGCCTAGGAAGATACCGCTTTCACTAATGTATGAGCTACCTAGTGCTTCAGATGTTGCTAGGATGGTTGTAAGGGATATTGTGCTGAAAGTGGAGGACTTAAAGAAGTTCTTCATGGCTAGAGGTATGCACGAAGATATTGGAGTACTGTACTACTTGCTACACTTCAGATACCCGCCACCCGAGAGGCTCTGGGAGTTCACAATGCGTGGAGTAAGCGGGTTGCTGTGGGCTAGGATACCGGATGAGGAGAAGGATGAGCTGAAAAGCGAAATAGAGAAGATAGGGCTTGACCCGACCCAATGGTTCCCCAAAGCACCCTACGAGCTCAACTTCAAACACGGCAAGCTGTTCTCAGCATTTAAGAAGTATATGAAGTGGCACGACTACGCAAGGTTCCCGTACATTAAGGGATTCACTACGGATAACCTAATAATGGTTGATACGCTAGCCGACATACCGACAAAGATAGACCAGAGGTGGATGGTTAAGTGGGGTCTCTACCAGCTACTAAGCAATGCCGGTGTGAAGATTACTTCGACCATAGATGAGTTCGTTAAGCTTTTCAAGCCCGGAGAAGCACCGGACAACCTTAAGAAGGGCATATACCTTAACTTGCAGAACTTCTGTAGGACTCTGCAAGCTACGGGCTTACATCCCTACTGGACACCTATAGTTGCTGTAGCGGAAGCTATGAATGCCCTAACTGAGGAGAGGACTTTCATAAGAACCGGGTTCATGAATCTGTTCAAGGAAGGCTTCTGGAACGTAACTGCTCTTGAGAAGCTACTTAGCGGATTCATACATGTGGTATTCGATGTAGCATACTTCGACATAGCGAAGATGGAGTGGAAGAGTGCACATATAAACATGCCGGTAATGTACCTACCTCCCGAGAGGAAGCTTATAGAGCTTAGGGCTTTAATGGATAGGGCTTTAGACATTCTTAGGGAGATTCAGAGGGACATTTCAAGAGGCTACACGGAGCACATAGTTTTGAGCTATGAAGAGTACAAGGAGAAGCTTACAGGTGTAATAAACTCAATCAACGAGTTCTTCGCCAAGGACTACGAGGCTATTACAGGTGTAAAACTACCGGATGAGCTCAAGCTGAAGTACGTGGAGGAGTACTACAAGCCGTACGTGGAAGCCCTAAAGATATACAGAGATGTGGTAACCGTTAGGAGGATGAGGTACTGGGCTAGGAGGTGGATTGGATGGGCAATGTACAGAATAGCCAGCGGATTGGTAACTAGGGAGGACATGAGCAAGCTACTCGGATACATAAAGGACTACACTAAGATAACCGATAAGGAAGCGGAGTTCCTTAGGAAGGTGATGGAGGTCTTCCTAGGTATTGCTGAAAGGGAGATGGCTGGAGCCTACATGCCCACACCGCAGACCCTAGCGACTCTAAGCGAGTACATGAGTCTGCCGGAGGACTTGGTTAAGCAAGTGCTGGAGGTAAGGCATGTACCGGAGGAGTGGATTAAGGTATGGCTGACATACATTAGGGTTAAGCCGGTTAAGAGTGATGCTAAGAGCTTGCTCTCCACATACATTAGGGCTTACAAGTACGGAGTGGTAAGCGAGGATGAGCTAAAGAAGTTCACTAGTGAGCTACCGAGCTACGGTTTCACTAAGAGGGAAATTGAGCTAATAGAGAAGAGGGCTAGTCTGGAGTACACGATAGAGGTTATAAGGAAGGAAAGGGACATTTGGATACCTACGCTTTCAACCCTAGCCACCTTCAGCGAGTACATGAAGATTCCGGACGACTACATTAAGATGGTGTTTGAGGCTAGACACGTACCGGAGGAGTGGAGGAAGCTGTGGCTGTACTACTACAATGTTAGACCGATTAAGCCCGACGCTAAATCATTGCTTACCGCATACCTTAGAGGTCTCAGATACGGGGTCGTGGAGAGGAAGGAAGTAGATAGCTTCGTTAAAGAGCTTTCGAAGTACGGGTTCACGGATAGGGAAATAGAGTTCATAAGGAAGAGGGTGGATATTGAGGAGGCTATTACGCAACTGCTTAGGGAGAGGGAGCAGTACATACCGACGCCGTACACGCTAGCCTCCCTCAGCGAGTACGTGGTCATACCCGAAGACGTTATTACACGTGTATTTGAAGCTAGGAGGGTTCCGGAGGAGTGGAGAAGCATTTGGAGGAACTACATTAAGGTTAGACCCCTAGCCGACGACATTAAGGCATTGCTCAACACCTTCAGAAGGGCTAGCGTTTACTTCAAAGTACCGGATGAAATAGCGAAGAAGGTTATGGACTACGCTAAAATGATTAACTTCACGGAGAAAGAGCTTGAAGTCTTCGACCTAAGGGTTAAGCTTGAAGCCATGATAGAGGAGTACCTAGAGGATAGGAGGGCTTACATACCGACACCCTACATGCTGGCTACACTAGTTGAGTACCTACCGGAAGCTAGGAAGTTCTTTGATGAGGTGATGAAGGCTAAGCATGTACCGGAGAACTGGAGGGAGCTATGGGCTAAGTACATAGACGTAAGACCTCTGTACAATGACATTAGGAGGTACATGTCAAGAGCTGAAGACCTTTACGTCTACTTTATGATAAAGAAGGACGACTTCACCAAGATACTTAATGAGATAAAGGACTACCTAGGCTACACGGATAAGGAAATAGAGTTCCTAATGAAGGTAACAGAGTTCGAAAGAGCTAGGAGGGCTTGGATTGAGCTAATAGGAACCGTTGATAGGCTGGTGTCGCTGAGCGAGTACTCACCTACGGCTAGCAAGTACGCTTTAGGAAGGCTGTACGCTATAATAGATTCGCTACCGGTAAGCCCACAGGAGAAGCAGGAGCTAAAGAAGATGTGGGAGGAGTACATTAAGAACAGACCGGTAAAGAGCGAAGCCAGAATGTACATAACACAGCTAATCAACCTGTTCGTTGATGGCTTAATAACTGTGGATGACTTTGAGAGGGAGCTTGAAGCCATGAAGAAGTGGGGATTCTCCGACAACGAGATAATGTTCTACAAGGCTATAGCGAAGCTAAGGAAAGCCAGAAAGCTTAGGATACCGCTGACATACACGGGTGAGTGAAGATGTCGAGATGGGGGCTAACGTATAAGGGAGTGGAAATACTCAGCCCAGACGACTGGAACACTATGGTAGATGCATTAGAAGACTTGAGCAATAGGCTAACATCCGGTGAAGCCGTGTTCACCGGGGACGGGAGCACCGACTGGTTCAAGATAGCTCACGGCTTAGGTGTCAAGCCGAAAGCGGTAATCGTTGGTAAGGGGGCTAGCGGATTACCAGACATAGACTACTGGGAAGTTGATGAAACCTACATTACAGTACACTTCAAGTCCCCGCCTTCGGAAGGTGCTAACGTGAGGATTTGGTGGATTGCCGTAAAGTGGTGAAGATGGGCGTAGTCTACTACGCCTACCCGATATTCACGCATATAAGCTTCGCCTACATAGCCGAAGAGCACATTAGGGAACTGAGAAAGTACATGAGGGTTGTGAGGGTAGCCTACAGTACCGTACCCTTCCTACACCCGGCTCACAAGATTTTCTTGCTGTTACACCCGTTCTACTCGATATTCTTCGACTTCGGGGACTTGGCTAGGAGGGCTTTACCCAAGTTCGAAGGTGTAATAGGGTTTGAAGTAGCCGATAGTAATAGGATAAGCGGTTTCGCTGTGGAGCACTCGAACTACGCTAGGGCATTGATTGTGCCTTCAAGGTTCAGTAGGGAGGCTTTCGTGAGGAGTGGTGTGAAAGTACCCGTGTACGTGGTGCCTCACGGGGTAAGGGATGAGTGGATAGACGCACCTAAAATAGAGCACGGTAGCCTGTATGCGCTCAGCGAAATGAAGAGGAAGAAGAACGCTAAGCTACTTCTCTCGTTCATAGTTCACAGCCCTTACCGCAAAGGGGAGGACTTGCTGTTCAAAATATTCAGCGAGTTGAAGAGGGAAAGGAAGGATGTATTACTCGTGTATAAAGGGGCTAGGGCTGTGAAAGTATATAATGAAAAGATGTATGTGGTGTATCACGGATGGCTAACTAACAAGCAGAAGATGGAGCTTTTCGACCTATGCGACGTGTACGTCCTAACCTCTAGGGGAGGAGGGTTCGAACACCCGCCACTAGAGGCTATAGCGAGGGGTATGCCGGCTATAGGGGCTAAAGGAGGTTCTTGGGAAGATTACATGTGTAATTGGATGCTCGTTGATAGTAGGGAGAGCGACGTTGTGTTGAAGGGTAATCCGGTGCATGTGGGTACCGGGGTAGAGATGGTGGTGGAGAAGGCGGTGGACAAGCTCCACGAAATCCTAGACAATCTGGACGAGTATAGGGCTAAGACTAGGGAGCACGTTGAAAAAGTAATTAGGAGGGAGTTCACATGGAGAATTATAGGGGAGAAGCTGAGGGATATAGTCCATGAGTATAACCGAACTTATTAACATGAGTATTGAGAATAAAAATGCGGAGAGACCCTACGAGTACCGCTTCGTGTGGAAGTGGCTCTCACCCCTACTCGTCCTACCCAGAGAGAGTAGGGCGAAAGTAAAAATATTGGATGTGGGCGGTGCTGAAAGCAAAATTGCTAAGACCCTTGCAGACCTAGGCTTCGACGTAACCGTAATAGACTTGAACCCGGGGGACTACGGTAGGGCTAGGTGGATTAAAGAGAACATACTTACATTCGACTTCCCAGAGAACCACTTCGAAGTAATACTGGCTATTTCTACAGTAGAGCACGTAGGGTTACCTTGCTACGGACAAGATGTAATTGATGATGATGGAGACATTAAGACTATGAGGAAGATTTACAGATGGCTTAAGCTATACGGTATGGCTATAGTAACTTTGCCTTACGGGAAGCCCCACCACCCCAAAACTTTCGAAAGGGTCTACAACGAGGTAAGGCTTAGGAATAGGATTCTGGTTGATAGGTGGGAGGTTCTGGAGAAAACTTACATGTGTAATAAGGGTAGGTGGGTTCAGGATAGCTGGATTAACTGCTTGAACTACGACGGAGTGGTAATGATGGCTTTGAGGAAGCTACCGTAGAGGTGCTGATGCTGTGGGCTACACTCTAGCCTACGGTAGGTCTTACGATGAATGGGTTAGGGAGAAGGCTAGGAGAATATACAGCTACCTCTACTATGTTTGGAAGAGGAAGATTCCGATAGACGTTCAAGACCTCGCAGAAGTCGTTTACAGGGAGAGGCTATTAGGGTTGGGAACTCTATGGGGCTACAGAGTGCCTAAGTACAGGTGGAAGCCCATTCTTGAGGCTTTCACGGACTTCAAGCCTTCGCCTTTTATTAAGAACTTCCTAATGGCTCTGATAAAGTGGTTGAGGGAAAAAGGGTATATTGATGAATACGGGATTGTGGTTAGGCTACCGAGCTACCATGAGCTCGTTGATTTCTGCTCTTTTCATCCAGACCCTTATCAGCAACCCTAATGACATAGCCTTGTTTGTTGTGGATTACAAGCTTCTTCTGTTCGAGTACCTTTATCGGTAGGTAGAAGTATCTGTAGTAAGCCCTCCTAGTCCCGAAGAACTCTTCCCAGTTGAACTTACCGTTCTTGAAGAACTTCTTAAGACCCAGCTTCAAGCATATCTTGTGGGCTACGGTTCTACTCGCTATCTTCTCGTTAAGCGGGAACTCCATTATAGCACTCCACACCTTAGCCACAAGCTCTTTAGGTATGTTGAACTCTTGAACTTTCTTGCCTATGACAGTCCTTATAACGTACATCTTTCCGGTCTCGGTGATTTCAAGCCGTCCTTCACCCTTGTACCTCTTCAGCTTCGCTATTTCCGTAACGTACTTTGAGTACTTTAGGGCTATTTCAGCGTCTTCCTCATCTATCTCTATGGGTTCGGCTATAGCCTCTATTACCTTCGGTAGGGAGGATAGCGGAAACTCCCACAGCACCTTCCCGGTCTTAGTTATAACGTAGAAGCCTCCGGCATCCCTTAAGAGACCGTACCACTCCCTCCTATACGGCAGTACTATTTTGAAGTAGAGCTTAACCTTCTTCACTTTCCGCCACCCTTTCCGTAGATTTCCATCAGCTTCCTTCCGATTTCCACTCCCTTCGCTGTGGGCTTAATGAACCTTCGGAACGGGAACTCATTCTCCCTCTCCTCTACAACCAAGCCCCTAGATAGTAGCGAATTGACGGCTCTTAGCAATGAAGACGGGTTCAGCTTTGTTTCAGCTATTAGGCTTTTTATTGTAGCCTTTTCCTTTCCAACCATTGCGATTAGAACTAACTGCTCGAACTCGTTTAGGGGTCTCAT
>Ga0190313_1001677_pt1 | contig 11690 bp, 10 predicted proteins | sample 4870071011_MG_FD_169989 | JGI IMG/M metagenome (GOLD analysis project Ga0190313, IMG submission 169989) | Hydrothermal vent sediment bacterial communities from Southern Trench, Guaymas Basin, Mexico - 4870-07-10-11_MG | ecosystem: Environmental > Aquatic > Marine > Hydrothermal vents > Sediment ...
CGTAACTCCAGCCCGCAGGTCTGTAAACGCTCAGTTCAAACAGAACCCTATCCACTATTTTCTCCATTTTCTTTCTATCTGTCTGAGCCGCAAGAAAAACTCTGAGAATCCTCTCCATGGATTCGTATATTCTTTCAAGAAGTTCTGTGTAAAGTTCCACCGCTTTGCCGAGGGCATATTCTTTATCAAAGCCGCACCGCATATAGGAATGGGCAACCCTCGCAATATGCTCCCATATTCCGCCTATCTTCGCCACATCCGCCAAAAAACCGTAGTTCATGGCTTCGCGAAGCATAGGTAGATATGAGGATGTGTAATTCAGTATTTTTTCCACTGCCCCTTCCAATTCTTTTTCCGATATAACCATCTTTGGCATCGCTATGTGGTTATAAATCGCGTATTCGGCGAGGGGAAGAGAATACTCCCTTATTTCTGGGACCCACAATTCCTCCCTATAAGGAAGGAGAGGGATATCGGATAGCGTAAGAATCTTGTTGTATCCACTTCTGTAGAAATTCTCAATGTTATCCATCGCCCCGCAACCCAATTCAAAATTGGTAAATACGGACATCTCCCCCCTGTGTTTCCTCTTTACCAGATAACCCTGAATTTTTTCCGCCGAAAACTTCCTTATTCTAACGGGCGAGTCTATCCTTACTCTGTACGATATCTCTATCGGCAGAGGGTATTGGGCTCGCACCTGCATGGTCTGGAGTTTCAGAATTGGATGGATCTGAGAGTAATACTCGTTCAGTATTTTTTTTATCTCTCCCATCTCGGGGTATTCCCTTCCCAACACGCGGAAAACCGCGAGGCCATCTCCGCCCGCCCTATCAAAGTACATGGGAGAACTCATAAGGAGGCCCATGAGCGCTTCCTGAAACTTATCCCCGAAGAATATGGTTTGGATCGCCTCTTTTGAAACTTCCGGTTTCCCTATATCAAATATTTTATCGTAATATACTCTCTCAAATCTCTCGCAAACAACGAACCTTCCCTCAAAGGGACTATAATTATAGAAATCGTCCACTACACCCTCCACTATAGCGTAAGGCCCCTTGCCATAAATTTCCGTGTCATCCGTTATGAGTATGAGAATCGTTGGCGCCTCTCTATCGGGATACTGCGCAAGACTGTAAAATCTGAACCTTCCGAAAACAGGAGCGAGATACTTCCACATCACATCGGCGAGGGAATCCAGATTCTGTGATTTACCGTACAATCCTTTAAGCACAATTCTGCGATGAAGTTTCAAACTCTCCGCAAAGGCCTGCTTGGGCATATCAATGACACCTGAATGTGGATGCTATGGCCTCTACTTCCTCCATCCCGTCCTTCTCAAGTTCTATTTTCTCTCCCGCGTTAACTGCATAGGCCACAGTGTAAGTAATATCCTTCTTATCGCAGTAGAAGGTTATGTAATTTATAGGTCCTGTCCCGAGAACTATATTTCTCCATCTGCCCCTCACCAAATTTCCCTTGTGTCCTGCGAATTTTACATCCTCTATAGATATTATATCAAGTGATGCCACCCTTATTTTCTCCCCGTATCTGCGCACAAGCGAGTCCACGGGTTCCTCACTTCTTCCCTTAAACCAGAATACGGAAATGAAGCCAGATGCGTATCCCAAGGGTATATAGTACTCCACATAACTCTCCTCGTTCAAATCTATGTAATTTATTTTCGCCGCTCTGGGAAGATTCAGTTTGAATTGGAATTTGTGTTTTCTCTGGTACATTTCCAATACGGAGTTTAAATCCTTGCTCTCGTTCCATAATATATCGTAGTAATCCAGAAGTGTTTCGTAAGTGAAGTCATCGCGAAGCATAACCGTCGCAATATATCTGCGGTCCTTTATCATTCTTAATATCACGCAATCATCTAGTAGAGTAAAGTATCCACGGGGATTAAGATGATGCCTTATTTCCGCTCCCCTTTCCACCAAGGTCTTGTAAGCGGAGAAATTGACCGTTCCGCTCACTGGCTGTATTATTCTAACATCCACCCCCCTATCCAAAGCATCCAGCAAAGCGCGGTAAAAATCCTTCTCGGAATCTATGGAACTGGTATATGGAGTTACGAGATAAAATCTGTGGTTAGTTTTTCTGAGAAAATCAACATATATGTCCAGAGAAAAAGAGCCACGGGTTATCCAAACATAATTCAATATATCTTCGCTTCCTTCCCTGCTGTATCTGATAGTGAGTTCCTCTATCAAAAAGTTCAGATTTCTTTCCCTGACCGCCAAATCCCTCTCAATTCTCTCCCTGTATCTCTTGAAAAGATTTTTTATGCCTATTTCGGGGGGCAAAGCGTAGTATTTTGCGGGCCTCCCGGGCTCCATAGTTATTAGGCCCTTTTCCATAAGAGAGCGGAGAACATCGTAACATCTCGGCCTCGGTACCCTGGATACAGCGCTGCATTCCGTCGCGGACATCCCTCCCTTTTGAAGGAGAGCCAAATAAGCGCTTATTTCATAAGGGCTGAGGCCTAGTTCTTTGAGCATGGAAGATATGGCATCCATCACTCGGGGAAATGGAAAGGAAGTATATAAAGGGACAGTTGCATTATACCACATTATTGTTATTTCTGCTTCGGATGATTTACTAACAGGATTTGAATAATAGTTTATTTTTCGTAATATTTAAATACAGATTTGAAATAACAGTAAACTAATGACAAGAATGTGTAGTTTAAGGCGGGGGTGAAAATATGAACGATAAATATGTTTGGGTATTTTTCATAATTGTTACACTTATTTCATCAGCATATTTAGGGAGCAATACACTAAATGAGTGTGAGAAAGATAAAATAAGCGATATCTATGAAAAAACAGAGCGGCTATCCATCATATCTGGATGGGAATGTCTAACGGTTCAGGTAAATACATCATTGAATTTTTCAGAAAAGCTAAAAATAAATACAAATGTTGTTAAAAATTTGCGTTTTATATGTGTAGAGTGGGACTTTGATGGTGATGGGATCATAGACTGGTATTCTAGGGAAGATGTGCTGTGGCGCACAAACAAAACTGGAAACAGAGAATATGCAATGTACACATACAAAAGGTGCGGCATATATACCTCCTCCGTGAGCATATACTATTATGATGCGTTAAACAATACTCTCTACAATGATTTTCAAAAATATATTGTTATGGTCTACAAAGAAGTTAAGAGATTGTGGGCATATGAATTAAGATATATCCCTTATCCAATCAAAATAAATGGTGTATTAAACTTTTCAAATAAGTTGGAGGAGGTAGATAGCCAAGTTGTTAAAAATCTCAGTTTTATATGTGTAAAATGGGATTTTGATGGTGATGGAATCATAGACTGGTATTCATTAGATAGCCCAAAATGGAGATTGAAGTTAGATGGAAATAAAGAATATGCTACATATACATATAAAAACTGTGGCATATATAGACCTTTGGTGGAGATATATTATTATGATAATGATATTGTTTACAAAGATTATGATTATATGCATGTGATTGTATATAGAGGGTACGTGAATGGAAGTTCGGCTGTACGCTCAATTCTTAACCTTAATAAAACCTATATTCTCATAAAAAATAATTCTAAGGACGTGTGGATAGATTGGAAAATAAACTTCACAAACATAGTAAACAATACTTTACTTTTCAGGTATATGCATAGTCTCCCAATAGCGATTCCTAGTTATGAGGTAGACATATATATAATTACACCTGAGGGAAGTATTATTACATATAGGCCAACAGTTATTCCATCATTATCACTATATTTTTCTTTGGAACCTCCTCCAGCCGTACTTTACCCCAATCAAAGTGTGGAGGTAGGAGGATTTGGATTTGCTATTGGAAACGCTCAAAGACCGGGATATTGGTACTACCCAAATAACGGGACTCAATACTATTTTAAGAAAGGTATTTATAACTATTCTCTGTACATGGTTATACACCCTGTGGGAATATATAGAGCATGTACTTCTCACCATCTAATAGTAGACGATTTATACATACCAACAGGAGACCTTATAACCCAAAGTATAGAACTAACCATAGAGGTAAAGATGCGATGAAAGCTTTATCCAAAAAATTTTTAATTCTAAAAACATCTACATTATTTAATGGTTAAAACTTCCAGGCGCATAGATTCCAGAAAAATTCTGAAACTTCTGAAGAGCGGGCAGGAAAAGGATAAACTTAAGGCCTTGAAGATCTTGTCGGAAATTGATGCGAAAAAATTCTCTCGTATATCGGGAAAATTAATTTATGAATTAATAGGCCTTCTTGGAGAGGAAACCTCGGCCAACATATTTTGCTGGGTAGTCATGATTTTCGGAAATGCTTCAAAGTACATACCGGAAAAGTACATGCCCACCATAGCTTATTTTCTAATAAAAAAACTGGATTCTCCCGACCCTTACATAAAAACGACGGCACTATGGGCCCTTGGAGAGATATGCGAGAGAAGCAGTTCCACAATAATATTATCTTCTCTTGGAAAAATGATAAACTTACTTCATGATGAGAATATTTTTGTAAGAAATTTTGCTACCGATACTATCATCAAGATATTTGACCATCTTCCTCCGTATGCCGCGGAAATCTTACTCCACAGCATTTTAAAAAATCTGGACAGCGAATCTCAAACTTTGAAACTTTCCACCTTATATCTTCTTTGGAAAATAGTTGTGAACCATCCTAACATAGGAAATATTGTTATCCCAAGGTTAGCGAAAACCATGAACGACCCGTCCACAGAGATAAGAAAACTATCTGCTTGGATTTTGGCAGAAATTCTGAAATGAGCAAAGTTATTAAACATCCATCCATACCACTATACGATGGAGAGAAAGAAACTCCGGGAATATCCGTTTCATCCTTCCGCGAGGGATTTCTGCAAAGTGGATTTAAAAGATTTGCTCGGCAAAACAGCTTACAGAATGGATGTTGAGGAAGCCGTTCAGAACATAATTAGAAGTTTGAAAGGAGAGGAAATATTCAGAAATCCGGAGCCCGCCAGGAGGGTTAGATCTTTCGTTATAGCGAAAATAATTTTGGCGGCGTTGAACGATAGGATAATAACCGCAAAGTACGCGAATCAGGAGAGGGATTTGCTTGAGAGAAGTTTGCTGGAGGAGGACCGCAGACACATAGAGGAGGTAGCGGATATCCTCGGGCTCAGAGTTCTCTCTTACTCCGCGGGAGAGTTCAAGATTCACTTCGCCGATTTCCTCAAGTATTCGCCGAGGATAAGTGGTGAAAAATATTCGTTGTTTGAGCAAGATATTGATAAGGGATTCGTGTTCGTGAAGAAGGATATTCTCGCAAAAATAATGAGGGAGGCCTTCGTAGAGAAGTTCAAAGAGGATGTTGATAGGATTTCCGAAATGCTCAGCGAGGAAATAATACACCCGTTGGTACCTTATCTGGAGAAGATATTGGACCTGAAATCGGAGATTATTTCGCAGCAGGATTTGGGTGAAGTTGACCTCAATGCCTTGCCCCCCTGCATAAAGAATATGTTGAAAACCCTTCAATCCGGAGGTAATTTAACTCATTTCGCAAGATTCACTCTGACGGCATTTCTCCATACAATAGGAATGAGCAACGAGGAAATCCTTAACCTTTTCTCAGCATCGCCAGATTTCAACGAAAAAATAGCGAAATATCAGATAAAACATATTACGGGAGAGATTTCCAGCAAGGAGTACATACCCCCAAAATGCTTAACATTGAAAAGTCAGGGATTGTGTGTCAATCCCGATAAATTATGCGATAGGATAAACCATCCTTTGAGCTATTACAGGATAAAGAAGAGGGGGAAGAGATTTGGGAGGAAAGGCAGGACTGTGCGTTAGATGCAAAGGCTACAGAATGTTGTGTGGCCTATCTTACTGTCCATTACTGCAAAGAGCAAGAAAAATAATGCCCGTAATAAAGGTGAGGGAAGAATTTGAATCTCCATCTCCTCCGAGTTTCTTTGTGGGCCATCGCAACTATCCCAAGGTTCTAGCCGGCCCTCTGCTCCCGCCTAATCCCGATGAAATATCGCTGAAAATTTCCTCTGTTGAGGAACTATTCGGAAAAAGCAAGGAATATCTACTTCAGGCATTTTCCTCAACCCTTAGGGTATCTAAGGAAGTATCGGTCAGAAGAGATGTAAATAATAGAGATGCAGAAAAATTCCGTGAAATTTCACTTTCAATACGCTCAGTGGATACCGAGGTGAAGATAGAAAAGATTGCGGAATCTCCGAAGTTAGATGATTTCTTTCATCCGCTGGGACCTACATTCAAAATTCGTAAGATAGATATAGCATCCAATCCAGCAATTCCTAAGCATGTGGATGAGGTTATGGAGGATAGGATGAAGGCGGAGGATGCCGTGTATTTTCTTTATAAGAAAAACTACTACATCTCCTACATACAACGGGCTTTTTCATCGGGAGCGTTCGGGGTGGAGAGAAGATTCGTACCTACAAGATGGTCCATAACAGCCGTAGACGATATTGTCGGCAGAAAACTCCTTAGAAGAGTTAGGAAATACGAAACAATAGATTGTGTGGAAATTTACGAATCTTCATACCTCGGAAACTTCATAAAAATAATACTCTTTCCGAGGATTTGGAGTTTTGAAATGCTGGAATCTTGGGAAAAGGGCTCATTTTGGACGGATAAATCAGTAATATGGGGTCTCGGTGATTATGAGGGCTATTGGGGCAGAAGAGACTACGCCTCCAACATAACCGGCGCTTATTATGCGGCTCGTCTCGCCGTGTTGGAGAGTCTGGACAGAAGGGAAAAACAGGCCTCCGCGCTGGTTCTCAGAAGAATAACGAAAGAATACGACATACCTATGGGAGTTTGGGTCGTGAGAGAAACGGCTCGCGATGCTCTGAGAAAAAATCCGTTGAAGGTAGATATATCCGAGATAAATAAATTTGTGGACGCGAATGCTTTGAGAAAAAGTAGGTTGCTCAGAGAGCTAAAAGTTCAAAAAAATCTGGAGTACTTTTTCGGCATCAACAATTAGTAAAATAACCGCAAACTTAATATGTGTGATTTCCTATTTACTTTTCAGGTGAGTGAACGATGCCCGAAAAGCCATTTCCAGAGGAAATATTCAAATTCTTTGAAGGCCCCGGTGGAAAATCGTTACTGCTCAAGGGAGCGCCAGGTACAGGTAAGACTACCTTTGCCCTCCAATTCTTGGAGGAGATGGGGGCGGAGGGAAACGGTATTTACCTTTCAACCAGGGTAGGCGATGAATCCCTCTACAGACAATTTCCTTGGCTGAAGGAAAAAGAAAGAAGGAGTATGATTCTTGATGCCAGCAAGGTTCTCCTATCCGTACTGGCGGAGGGAGTTCTGGCGGAGGAATTACTGGAAGAGGAAAGTGAAAAACTTGAGAGAGCCAGAGAATTTCTAAGAACCATATCTCCTGATGAAATGCCCGAGAAAACTGACAGAAGATACTTAAAGAATATGATGAGAAAGAGAAGAATGCCCGAGGTGGAGAGGGTTTACGATGAAATAGACAAGATACTTCCAAACAAGCCAATATTGGTTGTGGATAGCGTTGAGGGAATTACCCACAAATTCAACTTGCCGATGGAGGATTTCATATTTATGCTTCAAAAAGACCTTGTGGAAAACTCCGCCACTAATTTAATATTGGTTCTTGAGAAGAGCGAGTTTGAGGAAGTGGAGTACATAGTGGATGGCGTCGTTTCCATGCATCGCACAGAAATTGAGGGTAGAAGGGTAAGGGAAATTCATCTGGAAAAGTTGAGAGGCGTGGAAATAAAGTATCCCAGATATCTTATGACTCTCCGCAACGGAAGATTCCTCTCCATAAGACCTAAGGAAATGGAGGAGATATCTACTACCAAGTGGAAAGGAAAGAAAAATAAGGGAGAGTATTATAGCACAGGCATACCTGAATTAGACTATATCCTAGGCGGAGGATTCAGGAAGGGTACCTACAATGTTATTGAACTAGGAGAAGAAGTTCCAAACTCCGATTACTGGGCATTTATGAGACCCATATTCCTGAACTTCATAATGAACAAGATGGGTATTCTAGCTGTTCTAACAGGCGGCGAACATGTTGAGAGGATAAGGGAGGACATCTCCAGATTCATAGATGTTGAGATGTTTGACAGATATGTGAGGGTCACCGATTACTTCGCCAGTGATGTAAGCAAACCGTATATCATTCCTCTGGGTGTGAGGGATAGAGAAGAGGCTGTTATGAGATGGAGAAAAGCCGTTAATGAGATCAGGGATGGCGGGAAGAAACCCATAGTTCAATTTACGGGCTTTGATACATTAGAATACCTGAGAGGCGGAGAGATAGCCATAAGAGACCTGTTCACCGCAGTCGGTGAGATTAAAACTTCGGACGATGTGGGAATAGGCATACTAAAGCCCGGACTTAAAATAAGCAGAGAAATAATAAACATGGCCGACATCCATCTCAAATTGGTGAATATAGATAAGATTCCCTGCCTGTACGGCGTGAAGCCGAGAACGATAATATACGCTATTCTACCCGACGAAGAAAAGGGCTTGCCTTACATAAAACTCCTACCGATAGTTTGAACCCCATTTCTATTTTTTGCACAATATTTTTTCATAACAGCAATCTTTAAATACTCCTATTTCCATGCATACAAATGTCAGACAAATGTCTGTTGGAGGTGATTATGATGGTTAAAAGAAGAAGATACGCCCCCAGAATGAGCAAGAAGGTAAAGGAATGGATGAAAAATCATACGCTGGAAGAGCTTGAGGCAGTATTGCCTCTAACCACGGGGAGAAAGAGGGAACTTTTGGAAGAAATCGTAGCATATCTCAGAGAAATTGAGGAAGATCTTTACTTCTGGGAGTTCGTGTCCATCGCACAACAGCAACCCGTGGAGTTGCCTGTCATCGCGTAATTTTCTTTACTATTTTTTTGAATTCATCCAACCTTGCATTTGTTCTTATTCCTGTGGGAGAGAACTGGGTTCTGGACGCATAGTATCCTTCTTTAGTGAGTTCTTCTATAACTGTTTCAATAGACGGCGTACTTATTTTCCACAGAGATGATAAGTAATGCAACTCATAAAAAAACAGCCCTTTCTCATCTTTCCAGATTTCCAGCATTTTTGAAAATAACTTTTTGCTCTGAAAGTAATCTCTTATCTTCATTCTCTCCAGTATTCTTTTGTCGTGCAGCTCTCCTGTCCAAAGAGGACCCACTTCCACCCCATCAGGGGTTTCTGTCATACCTATCATCTCAAGGGTTTCATCGGCTCTTTTTGCTCCTTCAAAAACAGCCACAAAAACCCTATAATGATGTCCATGATAAACAGACAAAAGGGGAGATATTCCTTTATCGTACTTTGCCGCCGTCCTACCTATATACCCCAAAAGTATTCTGACTCCTACTTCGTGCTTTACGGAGTTTCTCGTGCATTTAGCCATGTACCTGCGAAAACATTTTTGGGGGTTAGAACCGCTTAGATTGGCTGTATCCGTGGCTGTTACCCCGAGAACCCCCCTGTTCTTCACTGATTGAACGGCCATATCAAGGAAAGGTACGGGAGAGCCGTAAGGGTCTATGTCTATGTAGCCAAATTTTCTTTCAGCCATTATTGAATTTGCATTTCTCTTCGTTATCTCAGCATCCACCCCGTTAAAAGATACATTCTTTTTTATAATCTCATACGCTTTCTCGTTCCAATCGTTTATCGTTACCTTCAGCCCTGCTTCCTTTGCCATCCTTATACCCCTTATTCCCGTGGCGGCCAGAGCATCCAAAGCTTTTTCTATTCTGTATATTTCTTTGGCTGCATCCAAAAAAGAAATCATTACATCTCTACTAAAAATCATCTGCGGATTGTAAAAGCCCGATGTAGCCCTTCCCGGACCCTTTGTGGAGAATATCTTTCCCGTATATATTTTGACGGTGCCCTCCACTATCATTTTACCTAATCTCTCCCTTTATGAGAGATATTACGCGGAATGGGAGTAGATTTCTGTTTATGGGTGTTACCTCAAGAATTCTCATATCGTCTCTTCTCCTTATTTCTTGGAGCAACGGGGTTCTGGATTTCTTATGCATCGTGAGTATAACCCATTTATCGGAATCAAGCACCTCCCGCACAGCCTCCATAAACTTCTTGCTCCCCATCTCCATTTTCCCTATCTCATCAATAACTATCACATCACAGTTTTCCAAAGCATACATAAGGGCTCGTGTTCCCAAGTCATCCACGACTTTTGTATCAACATAGTACTTTCCAACGCGAACCCTAGTTCGGAAATCCACATGGGCCATTACCTTTTTCTCTCCGGTAACTATATCTTTTATGTAAAAGCCTACTCTTCTACCCTTCTCCCTTATTTCCTCGGTTACCACTCCCCCCACCGAAAAGCCCTCCTCCTTAAGCATGGGTATTATTCTGAGTATCGTGGTGGTTTTCCCCGAGCCCGGAAGGCCGCTCAGCCCTATTTTAACCTTCATTCCCTAAGCACCTCTTCTATGAACATTAACGGATATTTCATATCCTCCACATACTCCAATTTAGCCACAACTTTGCAGCTTTCATATTTAATTATAACCCTTATTCTCAGCATCTCTCCCTTGAGAGTATAATATTTGTAAACTCCTTTCTTCCTCTTTATCTCCGAAGTATCTATGTCAACTTCGGCCTCCTCCACGAAAGGTTGAACAAGAAGTGCGGACCTTATAGCATTTTTCAGACTCTCCACGCTATCAAGGTCAAGGGGAGTTCCCACAAATTGATGATAAACCGCGCCTAATTTTATTCCAGCCTCAAAAGCCGCCCTTTCGCATGGACCACATTTAAAATATTTTTTCGCGATATCTTTCTTCATATTTGAAGGGTAATAGCAAGGAAAGATATTAGAATTTCTGTTATCATCCAAAAAAATTATATCCACGCACAAATTTTCATTTCCGTGGATATGGAAGAACTCGTTCAGAGATGCGTTTCGCTTATAAAAAGAGGATACAGAAAGGAAAGAATTACTGAGGAAATTCCTGCGGAATACGATGCCGAGGAAATATATGAAATCGCCAAATGCAGAATAAAAATTAAAGAGAAGTTTTCCAAGAAAAATCTTTATTTTGACGAAATAGCGTTAAGTTACTCCACTCCTGAAATTATCGGAAGATACCGCGCAGATAAAATAAGAAATCTCAGGATATTTGATGTGAGTTGCGGGTGCGGGATGCAGGCTATTTTCTTCGCTATGACCAACGAATTTGTTCTGGGAGCGGATATAGAGGAAAGAAGGATAAGGTATGCGAGAAAAAACGCGATGGCGTACGGTGTTGATAATGTAGAATTTATAGTTTTGGATGCTCTTAGCGATGAAGCGCTCAGAATCTCAAAGGACTTTGATATCATATATTCCGATCCAGCGAGGGCGGAAAGTGAAAGGGAGAGAAGATTGGATAACCTTATGCCTCCTCCTCTACGGATTATTGAGAGGTACGGAGATAGGTATTACATTTTTGATCTCCCTCCACAGATAAGAAGGGATAGAATCCCGACCAACTGGAATCTGGAATATATTTCGCTGAATGGCAAAATAAACAGGTTAACCGCATATATTAACGAATCATCCGATGGTTTAAGAACAGCCACGACATTACCTGCGAAAGTAAGCATAAGCGGTTACG
>Ga0190313_1001678_pt1 | contig 11689 bp, 12 predicted proteins | sample 4870071011_MG_FD_169989 | JGI IMG/M metagenome (GOLD analysis project Ga0190313, IMG submission 169989) | Hydrothermal vent sediment bacterial communities from Southern Trench, Guaymas Basin, Mexico - 4870-07-10-11_MG | ecosystem: Environmental > Aquatic > Marine > Hydrothermal vents > Sediment ...
TAATAATTGCAAACAATTAATAATTAGTTCAGGTTTAAATAGTTTGAGTTTGGGGTGTTTGCGTGTACAAGCCAAAAATAAAGGAAGTGAAGGGAAAACTGCTTGAATCGTATGACCACGTTCGGGTCTTTGAGGGTTTTCCATACCGGTTGTATGAAGTAAAAAAGAGCTCTTTTGATGCAGCACAGCAAAAGATTGCCGATGTGCTCGTGAGCTCGATTAACAGAACTTACTCCTTGGACGAGATAAAGGAGGGTATGGCAATAAGCAAGGCCGTTGACTTCGTGAACGAGTTCAACATGGAAATAATCCAGACAATTGAAATAAACGAGTTTCTCATGCGCTTTCCTTCAACCGAAGAATATGAAGCCCTCAGAAAAAAAGTTGAAGAAATTTTTGCAAAGTTTCTCCCAGGGCTTGAAAAAAGAAAAGAAATGGCTGAATACATCCTTAGTCATTCCATTGGCTATGGGCCCCTCTCTCCATTGACGAGTGATGAGTCCCTTGAGGAAATAATGGTCAATGGTGCTGGAAAGCCGGTTTTTGTGTTTCACAAAAGGCACGGCATGTGCAGGACAAACATTGTGTTCGAGAACGAGAGGCAGGTTCTAAAGATTGCTTCAAAGATTGCTCTCACGGTCGGCAAAAAGTTTGACGAGGCAAACCCGCTCCTTGACGCGAGACTGCCTGATGGCAGCAGGGCAAATGCAACATTTTCACAGGTAACACCCTTTGGTTCATCCATCACAATCAGAAAGTTTAACAAGGTTCCAATGTCCATAACAGAGCTGGTTAAAAACAACACCCTCACCCCCGAGGTTGCAGCATTCCTCTGGCTCGTGGTTGAAGGACTCAACATCGAGCCAATGAATGTAATAATCAGCGGTGGAACCGGCAGTGGAAAAACCACTCTCATGAACGCGCTTGCCTCATTCGTGCGCTATCAGGATCGCATTGTTTCAATCGAGGACACCCTCGAGCTTGACCTTGGAGCCAGGGAGAACTGGATTCGAATGGAGTCAAAGCCCAAAATCCAGAACATTCCGGAGGTTTCAATGAACGACCTTTTAAAGAACTCCCTGAGAATGCGCCCAGACCGTATTTTTGTGGGGGAAGTGCGCGGAGAGGAAGCTCAAACGCTTTTTGTGGCAATGGACACTGGTCACAGGGGAATACTTGGCACGCTTCACTCCAACACCGCGAGAGAAATGCTGCTGCGCCTCAAGAGCCCGCCGATGAGCGTGCCGGAGCACATGCTGCCCCTCCTTAACCTCTCGGTCATAATGTTCAGGATGAACGACCGCAGGCTTGGCATGATTCGCAGGGTGAAAGAAATAGGCGAGTTTGAGAGAATGGAGGGAAAGGTTCTCTTAAGCAACATCTACGAGTGGGACCCAAAAACTGACTCGATTAAAAAAGCAAACATTCCCTCTCACACCCTGAACACGCTTGCAGAGAAAACAGGGCTTTCAAAAAACGAGCTCAAAGACGAAATCATCATAAGGAAGAGAATAATCGAGTGGATGCTCGAGCAGGGGATCACGAGCGCGCCAGAAGTGGAAAAAGTCATTCAGGAATACTACCTTGACCCGCGAAGCGTGCTTGAGAGAATCAGCAACAGGGCATAGCAGCCAATTGTGCCATAGTGGATGTTAGTGTTTGAATTTGATTTTTTCCAGTGCAGAGTATGCTGGGCCTGCCGGGGAGAGCATTGACTCCATCACATCAAGGGAGAGCGCGTTTGCCTCTTCACTGAACTCTTTTCCGCGCAGCAGTGAAACCAGCGATTCAAATTCTTTTCTTCCAAGAAACTTGTTTCTCGCAAGCGTTACGTGGGGGTGAAACTTTTCATTCTTCAAGCCGAGCGCATCACAGATTTTTTTGTTGAGCTCGAGGAGTTCTTCTCTGCCTTTTTCTAGCCCGAGCCATAGAACGCGGTGCTTGAAGTGCCCGATGCCGGAGAGCCTCATGCCAAAGCAAGGCATTTCGCTTAATGGCTCAAGCGAGGCAACCAGTTCTTTTATTGCGCTTTCTGGCAGATAGCCAAGAAATGAAAGCGTTACGTGCAGGTTTTCTTCACTCACTGGCTTTACTCCTTTCTTTGGCAGAAGAGCGAGTAGTTTTGAGGCAATTCTTTTTCTTGTTTCTCTTGGGAGGTTCACTGCAAGAAAGACCCTCTTGTTCATTTTCCTTACCTCAGCTCCTTTCTCACTATTTCCTCGAATTTTTCAAGGCGCTCGTAGTTTCTTTCAATTTTCCTGTTCGCTTCTCGCACTGTTTCACGGATGAATTTCTCACTGGCAAGAATCTTTTCCCCCTTTTTAACCATTACTGCGAGTTCGTCTGTGCCGATGAGTTCGACGATGAACTTGCCTTTTTTTGCCACTATTATACCGCCGCGTTTCATGCCGCTCTTGTTTTTGAGGGAGAGAATTTTCCTCGCGTTTGCAAGCGAGTTAGTGCCAATGTGGATTATGAAGGGTTCGGCTTTGAGCCAAATCTCCCCGGTTGTTTTTTCTTTCAGTGCGCTGATGACTTCTTGGGGTTTTACCCTGTGATGCCACTTCCTGTGAAAGTAGCTGTTTTTCTTTGAGCGGTCACGCAGCCCCAAGAGGAGTATTCTTCCACTGCAGCCAGATGATGTAAAGAATGCCTTTGTTGAGGCAATGTAGTCGCACAGTGGAACCATGTCTTTGTCTATTTTTCCTGACTCTTCTGCTTTTCGAAGCGTGTCAGTGTGCCTTTTTTTGACCATTGAAAACCTGGTCCTCGCTATGTCCTTCTTTTTCATTATAACAACTCCGCTTGGGCTCTCCCATTAATTTTTACTATTGCCGCACACCCGAGTTTTGCCGGGCCTGGGTTAACGCACAGCGTTTCATTGACCCATTCAATGCCGCGTGATTCGTGAGCGTGACCGCTGGCTGCCAGCACTGGCTTGTTTTCTTCAATGCTTTCCCTTACTGCACTGCTGCCGATGTGGCTTGCTCCAGCCAGGTCAAGGGAGGAGTTTTTTGGCGGCAGGTGTGTCACGAGCACGTCGCAGTTTTTGGCCACTTGGAAGAGTTTTTCCCTGATTTCTTGCTCTGAAAAAATTATGCTGCCAGCCTGTCCTTCTAGACCGCCGCCCATTCCAGCAAACTCTTTCCCATCAAACTCTTGCATTTTGCAGTGCAGTGAACAACCGCTTTCATTCATTGCTCTAAGCGCTTCAATTGAATCCATGTTGCCTGGAACACAGAATAACCCTGTAAAGGAGAGCATTTCAATCATTTCAAGCGTTTCCTTTTTTGTGCCATGGGTCGTGAGGTCCCCTGCTACCAGGATTGCCTCAATGCTTTTTTTGTCAACTCTTGAAAGAATCTCTTCAAGCGAGCTTTTCTTTCCGTGCACATCACTCAAGACCAGCATTTGCACTTTTAACACGCTCCTTTAGTACGCCATTAATCTTGTTCAATCGCCATTTTTTGGAAATTGAAGCTTTATGCCTTTCCTGCGAGGTTGCCATTTTTTTTGAGATTGAAGCTTTTTGTGTTATTGCAATTCAATAGTATTTTATTCCTTTTTTTGAATACTTACTTAGGGGTCCAATTGTTTAAAAGAATTTTACTCGTGTTTTTTCTCTTCTTTTTTTCTCTTCCGGTTTTTTCAATCGTGACTGTGCTGGAGCCGGCGCAGGGAACCGTTCTTGCTGGCCAGACAATCGAGCTTGGCTCTTTAATGCCAGGCGAGGAGTTCAAGATAACAATTGACAGGAATGGCGGGGATAACTGTTGGAGTTCTGCGTGGCTTAACAAGGGCTTGTTGCCCAGGGGCTGGACTGCTTTGGAGCCAGTGGTTGAGAGCAAGTCCATTTCGCTTTCTGTTTCCCTGCCATCAAATGCGCGAATCGGCTCGCAGAACCTTGAGATTACCGTGCTTGATGGCTCAACTGGTCTTGAGGAGAGCTTTAACGCTTTAGTGCTAGTAAGTGAGGATCTTGTCTCTGTTCAAATGCAGAGCGCCCAGAAAAGAGTGCCTGTTAATAGCGTGGCCTGCTATGGCCTGAGTCTCATAAACGGCAGCATTGCCTCCCACAAAGTAAGGGTTTCAAGCTCGCTTCCCACCTACTGGTTCAAGCCTAGGGAAATCTCGCTAAAACCAAGGGATTCAACAGATGCAAACCTCTGCGTGAGCGCTTTCGAGGATGGCTCGAGGGATTTCTTTTTTTACATTGATTCAGCGCTTTTTCCAAAGAGGTTTCATTCGCTCAAGGCAAGGATTGAAATAGAGCCAACGCTCAGGGGAAAGTACTCTAACGCCATTGGCGGGTTTCCTTTTTTCATGCCCACGCTTGCACCATACTACTTTATTGACTCTTTCTTGTCCCTTATTTCGTGAGCCAACCGTGAATAGCATGAACCTTGAAGAGTTCTCTGAAGAGCTCGTTGAATTGATTGAGCGCGGCGTTGTCTCTGACAGGCATTCCCTGAATGCCTGGAAGGCAAGGCTTGCAAAAAAGCACGCCCTTGACAGCATGCCCTCAAACCCTGATATTCTCTCTGCGTGTGGCAGGGTTTCAGAAAAGGTTCATTCTCTTCTCTGCAAAAAGCCTGTTCGAAGCATGAGCGGCGTGGTTGTCGTGGCAGCAATGGTTCCCCCGCACGAGTGCCCTGGAAAGTGCATTTACTGTCCCTCAAGCCAGGTTGACACTGGCACTCCAAAGAGTTATACTGGCAGGGAGCCTGCCACAATGCGGGCAATTCAGGCAGGCTTCGATGCAGGCATTCAGGTGAGAGAGCGCCTGAGGCAACTTGCCGAGTCAGGGCATTCTCTCTCCAAGGCTGAGTTCATTGTAATGGGGGGAACCCTTTTCTCCCAGTCAAGGGCTTTCAGGGAAAAGTTCATGCTCAGCGCCCTCAATGCTTTCACTGACAGGAAAGCAAAGAGCATTGAAGCAGCAAGGCGCTACGCCGAGCACTCGAAGACCAGGATTGTGGGAATAACCTTTGAAACAAGACCAGACTACTGTTCAAGGAGGGATGTTTCAAGCATGCTTTTCTATGGTGGAACGCGGTGCGAGTTGGGCGTGCAGGTTCTTAGCGACAGTGCCTATAAAAGGATCAAGCGGGGCCACACTGTCAACGATGTTGCAATCGCCACCGCGAACCTGCGGAACGCCGGCTTTAAGGTACTATATCATACAATGCCTGGCCTGCCTGGTGTTTCCCTGAAAGAAGACCTCGCATCTTTTAAGAAAATGTTTGAAGACGAGCGCTTTAAGCCGGACATGCTCAAAATTTACCCCTGCCTGGTGATAAAGGGAACAGGGTTGTACAAGGAGTTTTTGAAGGGCAACTACGCACCGCTTGATGAAAAAAAGGCCGTAAAGCTTATACTGCGCGTGAAAGAGATTGTTCCAAGGTGGGTGAGAATAATGCGCATTCAGCGCGATATCCCCTCACAGCTCATAGAGGCTGGTGTTAAAAAGAGCAACCTCAGGCAGCTCGTGGAAATGGAAATGCAAAAACAGGGAAAGAAGTGCAAGTGCATCAGGTGCAGGGAAGCAGCCCTCAAGAGCTATAAAACAGGACAGTTGTTTGATGCAGGCAAGGCAAGGCTTTTTATTGAAGAGTACGCTGCAAGCGGGGGAGTTGAAAGGTTTATTTCACTCGAGGACAAAAAGCGCCAGGCACTATTTGGTTATTGCAGACTACGCGTGCCAGAGCACTCTTACAGGAAAGAAATTGGCTCGAGTGCAGCAATCGTGCGCGAGCTCAGGGTTTTCGGCGAGCCCCTCTTGCTTGGGGAGAGAAAGGAAAAAGCCTTACAGCACCACGGCCTTGGAGCAAGGCTTTTCCTGGAAGCAGAGCGCGTCTCGCGCTCAGAGTTCGGCAGGAAAAAGCTTGTTGTAATTGCTGGTCTTGGGGTCAGGGAATACTATCGAAAAATGTTCGGGTGCAGGACCGATGGCTTATATGTTTCAAAGAGCTTATAGGCTGAAGTTCTCTCATCCGCAATCCCCTTGTTCTCCAGCAAGCATTCGAGCATTCTTGTCTCCAAAAACCTTTAATATAACAAGCTGCTTCTCTTGGTTATGGCCATTCTTGTCATGGAACAGGTTAATCAAAGCGAGGGCAAGCCGGATGCCATGGTTGGATTCCTCGAACAGCACCCGGCATACTATGCTATTATGAAGTCTGCTCTTTTTGTCAGAATCCTCAAGTCGCTTGCTGAAAAAGCAAAAAACATGCTGGTGCTGAGAAGGGCTTTTCCAAGCATTGAACAAGAGGACTTAATGACAATCCTTGAAATGTTCATTGACCTCGGGGTTGTTTCCTACATTGACGCTGGCTCCAACCGCTTTTACTATGCTAACGACAAGGGAAAAGAGTTCCTTGAAATATACAACGCAACAAGAGAACGCTTTCTTGGAAAGGAGGAGCCCTTTTAAAACCTTTCTTAAAAAAGGTTTATAGATATATTAATTTATTGGAGTGATTTTATGGGTGGAAATTTTGTGGCAACACTTGGCAAGGGCCGTGGCACCTGGGGGCATGTTGCAAGGCTCATTCAAGACGAGGATTGGGACAGCATTCTCCTTGTAAGCAATGAGTTCTGCCAGGAAAACTTTAAGCCAGCGAAAGAGGTTGGCTGGGTTCTTGTTAACAGCAGAACCGGCTTTGAAACGCTCAAGGACACCATCAAAGAAAAACTTCCAGGTGGGGACATCTCTGTTTCGCTTGTTTCAGGCATTGGCAAGGAACACATGGCGCTGCTTGCAGCCTTGAAGGAAGCAGGAAAGGATTTCAAGATCGTAACCCTCACTGGCAATGGCACAAAATACTATTAGTGTGAAAGTTAGGCTTCTGTGATGGCTGAAAACTACAACAGGAGCGCAAAATACTATTGCCTGGGGGCTTGCTGGTAAATTAGCAGTAATGCCTTTCACGGGAAACAACAAATCTTTTAATTGCGGTTCAAGAAGCCCTCCAGTAAATGCTATTAATTGTTTTGTGTTATTTTTCTCCTAATGCTTGAATGGTTTTTTTTGTTAGTTATTGTGGTCCTTTCCCTTTTTGTCTTCTTGCTTTACAGGAAAGCCTCTTCCCTTGAAGCGGAGTTAGCCGAGCTTGCTTCAAGAAAGCAGTCAATGAGCACGCGCTATGGCCAGATATCCGAGCAATGGCTTCCCCTTATGGAGTCCTTTCCCTATGACCCAAAGCAGTTCAGGTTTCTTGGCTCGCCGGTTGACGGAATTGCGTTCAACGAGGACAAAATCGTGTTCTGCGAGTTCAAGTTCGCGGACTCAAAACTGAGCGAGAAACAGCGGAGCATAAAAAAACTCGTCGAAGAGGGAAAGGTTGAATGGAGGGAGTTCAGGGTGAAGTGATTAAGCGCAATGTATTTATTTAAACCCGGCATCTATTTACTTAATGCAGTTAGTGCATTCAATGCATTGGATTAGAAAGAGAAAGTATAGAAAAGCTATAACGAATGATTGGCGGTGTAGAAATCCTTTGAATTGAATTTTAAAATACATTCAATCGACAGAAAGAGGGTTTTTATGAAAAGCTGAAAAGACCGTTATAAATCATTTCTACAGAGCCCGAATGATTTGATCAAGCTTGTAATTTCAAACTCCAATGTTTTAAGAGATCGGCGCAAGGCAAATGTTTTGAATGCAATAAGTCGTGTTCCCCCAAGTGGGCGACTATTAAAAGTTGTTTATAGAAAGATTGGGAAAAACAGAGTAAAAATAATCACTGCCTTTTGGCTTGATTAGGTGATTGAAATGGAAAGATGGTATGATGAGGAGGAGGATGTTTTAAACATCCAGTTAAGCAAGGAGAAATACTGGAAGAGCATCGAGTTGCCGAATGGCATAATAATTGACGTTGCGAGGAATGGCTCTATTACAGCCATTGAAATACTGAACGCAAGCAGTGTTTTTTCTGGCGATGTCAAAAAAGTAATCGAAACAGCAAAAGCGATCAGCACCTAATTTTTCCCACTGTCTTCCGAGAAAGGTTGAATGGAGGGAGTTCAGGGTGAAGTGACCTGCCTGTAAGCGCAGATTACTATAAATCTTGAGTGTTGCAGTCAGTTCAAAAATTTGAATTTATGCCTTTTACTCCAACCTATACCTTAACAGTGCAGCAATTTTTCCAATTCCTTCGAGTTTTTTCCCCGGGTCGTGCTCGGAGTTAAAGACGTGAATTTTTGCGTGCGCTTCCTCTGCTTTGTCCAGCAGTGGTGCCACTTTTTCCATTTCCTCGCCAATGTACTTGTCTAAAACCAGGAGTTCTTGCACTGCTCCAAAATCGATCGCTTTTTCCACTTCGCTCAAGCCATAGGCTGATTTTCCTGTGTTCTTTCCAATCTCGCCCATGAGCTTTTCAATCAGTTTGGCTTCTATCACAATCTCTGACTCCTGCACTATCCTTGGCAGCGCCTTGCCTTTTAGCAGCTCGTTTATGCCAGTCAACCCAACAGAGTTTGTGTTTTCGGTGAACACCTTTCCCTTGAATGCTTTTTCTTTCAGGAAGTCAGCGAGCTCGTTTTTCACAAACCCTGGTCCGGCTAAAACAATGGTTTCAATTCCTGACTCAAGGATTTTTCTTGCAATGTTTCCATAGAACTCTTTTTTCCAGTTCTGTTGCTTGAATTGTTTTCCTGACTTGCCAGAGTTAATAAAACCCTTTTTTTCCAACCCAAACTCTTTGAGCAAGGCAAAGCTGGCGCTCTCGTCATCCAATACCACGACAAGCACTGGTTTTTTGTGTGTTGCCTTTTGGGCTTTTTTCAGTCTCTCGAACTGGTCTTTTCTGAAAACCCTTTTTTTTAGCTGTATTTTTTTGCCTTGCTCGATTTCAATGGAGTGCATTGCCCCCAGTTCAACCAGCTCTTCTGGCTTTCCACTGCGAATCACGCCGTGAACCCTTAAAGAGCCAGTGAACTTGTCGAATTCCACTTCCCTGACTTCAACCTGCAAGAGCAGTCTCTCCCTTCTTGTTTTCTCGCCCTCTTGGGCTTTGATTTTTCTCGTAGTCCGCGCTCTCACCAAGTCTCCTCTCTCAATGACGTGGCTCAGGTGCCAGAGGTCATCAGGGGTTTCAGGCAAGACTTCCGCGAGGGAGTGAAAGCGGTCAAGCTTTAACAATTTCATATTAATCGCCATGCTGAAAAACAATTAAAACCCTTTTACAGGTTTTTTCATATCAACCGTTAATCGTTGTTGGCCACTGGCTGCCTGGAGATGCATCTCTCGTTACCCCGCTGCTTGAAAACCTTTTATTAATTGCCTTTAAGTGATATTATAGTTAGAGAGCCAGCAGGCATTGTTGGAAAAAACCTTGTGTTGCTTGGCTTTAAGTGATATTGTGGTTAGAGAGCCAGGAAAACAGGAGAGCAAAAAAAACGGCAGCATTCAGGTGATTGCATGGTTAGGGTTAGTGAGAAAGAGCAGGTCCGTGTTGCGGTAATAGATTTCAAAAAATGTGCGCCGCAAAAGTGCAACTGGTTATGCATGCGAGTGTGTCCTGTGAACAGGCTTGGGAAGGACTGCATTGTGAAAGCAGAGGATGGCTTTCCACGGATTTCTGAAAGGCTTTGCACTGCTTGCAGGATTTGCGTGCACAAGTGTCCCTTTAAGGCAATAAGCATCGTGAACCTTTCCCCCAAGCTTGGCCACGTGGTTCACTCTTATGGGGAGAACTTTTACAGGCTCTATGGCTTGCCTGTTCCATCAAGGGGAAAGGTTGTTGGCTTGATTGGAAGGAATGGCATTGGCAAGACAACCGCCATGAAAATTCTCTCTGGCAAAATAGTTCCAAGCATTGATAAAAGCAATGGCTATGAAGCCATAATTGACCTCTTCAAGGGCTCTGAACTCCAGGCATACTTTGAATTACTTGCCCTTGGTGAGCTCAAGTGCTCGTTCAAGCCCCAGGACATTAACTCGATTCCACTGGCTTTCAAGGGCACGGTTGGAGAAATGCTGGAGCAGGTGAATGAAACCAACAAATTCGACGAGGTTGTGAAAGACTTTGAGCTTGAAAAAGTCCTCAATCACAGCGTTCGCAGGATCTCCGGCGGGGAACTCCAGAGAGCAGCTATTGCTGCTTCTATTCTGCGCAATGCTGACTTTTACTTTTTCGACGAGCCCTCCAGTTACCTGGATGCAAGAGAGCGCCTCTTCATTGCGGGAAAAATCCGTTCCCTTGCAGGGCAAGGAAAGTATGTAATGGTTGTAGAGCACGACCTTGCCGTGCTCGACTACCTAAGCGATTACGTTCACGTAATATTTGGAAGCAGGGGAGTATACGGAGTAATAAGTGACAGGATGAGTGTGAGAAACGGCATCAACCAGTACCTCGAGGGCTATCTCAAGAGCGAAAACCTGCGTTTTCGCGAGAAAGAGATTTCCTTCCACGTGAGCGCTCCAAGTGAATCAAGGGAAAAAGAAAGGTTTATTGAATTCCCTTCTTTTTCCAAGACACTCTCGTCCTTTTACCTTGAAGCAAAGGCTGGTGAGATAAGAAAAGGAGAGGTTTTGGGGATCCTTGGACCGAATGCTATTGGCAAAACAACCTTTGTCAAAGTCCTTGCCGGAATCCTAAAACCGGACTCTGGTAAAATAAATCTTGGCTTGGAGGTTGCATACAAGCCACAGTATCTCAAGCCAGAAAAGGAAATGCGTGTAAGGGAGTTTTTTGACTCACAAAGCCTTGACAGGCAAGCCTTCCAGCAAGAGGCAGTGCCAAGGTTTGGGCTCAAAGACTTAATGGAGCGAAGGCTTGGTGAACTCAGTGGAGGGGAGCTCCAAAAAGTTGCAGTTTCAGCCACAATGTGCCGGGATTCGCACCTCTTCCTGTTGGACGAGCCCTCTGCTTTCCTTGACGTGGAGGAAAGACTGAGCACTGCACAGTTCATTCGCTCTCTTACAACCAAGAGCGGCAAGGCAGCCCTGGTTGTAGACCACGATATCCTCTTCCAGGATTATCTGTGCGACAGGCTCATGGTCTTTGACGGAGTTCCAGCAGTGAAAGGCAAGGCGCACAGCCCAGTGCCAATGGCTGAGGGCATGAACCACTTTCTTAAATCGCTTAACGTAACATACAGGCGTGACCCAAACACTGGAAGACCGCGCGCCAACAAGCCAGGTTCGTCAAAGGACCAAGAGCAAAAAAAGAAAAACAAATACTATTATGCGTAGTTTCCATGAACTCAATTGGTTTTTTTCGCAACCCGGAGAACGTGCACGCATTGCGTGAAAGGGTTCCAAGTGAGCACTCAATCAAGGCGCTCTCGCACTCGCTTTACTCCTCGGTTAAAAAAGCCAGCTCTGGACTCAGCGAGTGCGCTGTGCTTTTCTCCGGCGGTCTTGACTCTTCAGTCATTGCTTTTCTCCTGAGGCTCTTTGTTCCCCGCATTGAACTCTATTGTGCGGGAGTCAAAGGCTCGCGTTCAATGAAGCGCGCTAGGGCCAACGCAGAACTCCTTGGCTTGCAGCTCAGTGAAACAATAATAAAAAAAGAAGAGCTGCCGGAAGTGGTGGACAGGGTTAGAGGAATAATTGGTTCAAGTGATGCACTCCAGGTCGAGATTTCAGTGCCAGAGTTCGCTGCTCTTGAAGCAGTGAAGAAGAGTTCGGTTCAATGGGTTTTTTCTGGAACAGGGGCAGACGAGTTATTCTGCGGCTATGCAG
>Ga0190313_1001679_pt1 | contig 11689 bp, 9 predicted proteins | sample 4870071011_MG_FD_169989 | JGI IMG/M metagenome (GOLD analysis project Ga0190313, IMG submission 169989) | Hydrothermal vent sediment bacterial communities from Southern Trench, Guaymas Basin, Mexico - 4870-07-10-11_MG | ecosystem: Environmental > Aquatic > Marine > Hydrothermal vents > Sediment ...
GTTTGTTGCAGCCATTACAATTACATTGCCTCTTGCCTCCAAGCCATCCATTAAAGCCAAGAGCTGAGCAACCACTCTCCTTTCAACCTCTCCCACAACCTCGTCGCGCTTTGGGGCAATTGCGTCAATCTCGTCAACAAAAATGATGCTTGGTGCGTTCTCTTCCGCTTCCTTGAACATCTGCCTCAAGCGCTCCTCTGCTTCCCCAACAAACTTGCTCATTATCTCCGGGGCATTCACGCTAATAAAGTGAGCATTTGTCTCGTTTGCAACAGCCTTAGCCATCAAGGTCTTGCCAGTGCCAGGCGGGCCATACAAGAGAATGCCCTTCGGTGGCACGATCCCAAGCTTTGTGAAGAGCTCAGGGTGCCTCATTGGAAGCTCGACCATTTCCCTCACTTTCTGCACCTGCTCCTTCAAGCCACCGATGTCCTCATAGGCAATCGTTGGAACACCCTTTGCCACCGCTGCTGGCTTCTCCCTTAAAATGAAGTTGGTGAAATCCGTTACCTTGACAATGCCCTTTGGCTTAGTGTTAATAACCGTGTAAACAAAACCAGAGCCGAAAACGCTGATCCAGACATTGTCACCCTGAACAATTGGCCTCCCCAGAAAGCTCTTCTTGAGAATGCGGTTATAGCCAGAGGCAATAATGCGAACCTCCTGTGTTGGAGCCATGACAACCTCTTTTGCTTCCTTAAAAACTGCTTTTTTCACAACAACGCTGTCACCAAGTCCAACGCCACAGTTATGCCTGATAAAAGAGTCCATGCGGATTATTCCCTTCCCTTCATCCTCGCTGCGCGCCGGCCAGATCACTGCAGCAGTGGTCTTGCTTGGACCCCGAATTTCAACAATATCCCCGCTTGTAACCCCAAGCAAGCTCTTTGACTGCCTGTCAAGCGTGACGATATTTCTGCCGACATGCGTGGGATCAGAATCCTGAACTCTCAGGTGAAGTTCCTTCTCAGCCAAAAAAAACACCGTTTAAACTTTTTAATCATTTATAACAATTTTTAATCAAAAGCTTTTTTAATTGTTGCCCTTTATTTCGCTCCCGCCTGCAGGAATCATTGCAATGAACTCATCCAAGTGAATGCCTCTCCCAAGGTTTTTGCGTTCAAAAAACGAGCGTATAGCTTTTGCAATCTCACCCTTTTTGTGCCTTCCCTGGACAATTACAACAGAATAGGGAGAGTGCTTTTTCACCGCGCTCTCCGGTCCAGAAATAACCCTGTTCTCCTTGTCAATGCCAATTGCAATTCTCATCGGCTGGTTTTTATACCAGTGCCTTTTCCCATAAATCATGAAAGCGCCCACGCCCATTGACTCGCCGCTCGGCGCACTCTTTGAAACCTGCTCCGGCCTAACGCTGTAAACATCAACGGAGGCAATGCCTGTTGACCATGCCTTGCTGAAAACTCCAGCAAATGCTGCAGCCTCTTTTCTTGTGCTCTCTGGAACAGACCTGCCCTCGGTCTTTACAATGCAGTGCGGTGCCCCCTGGATATCTGCATGAAAATAAAGGTCATTGCTTTCCATGTGCTTTTTGACAATTGCCTCATTGCTCTGGGCGTCCCTGCCTCCAATGACAAGAAAACCGTCACTGGAGTAAAACCAGTGAAACTTCTCAAACCACGCGCGTTTTCTCTTCCTGAAAATCTTGACCTCGTTTTTTTCCCCGCGTTTGGATGACTCTCTTTCAAGCTTTCTCTTCGTGTTCTCGATTGCACGCTTAATTCTCTCAGCTTTGGCCCTTGCCTTCTTGGCTCTTTCAAAGTAGTCAGAGGCGTTTGCTTCAAGGCTCTTTGAAAAATCAATAATAACCTCTACTCTGTCCTGATTCCCATGAGTCAAGGCTGGCTTTGACCCCTCGCCTGCGGTAGCTGTCATTTTAGGCCACGCTCCATCAAAATGCTTTCAATAATCGAGTTGGTGCGAGAAGTGCTCTTATAAACCGGCTCAGTAGTAAAAAGAATCTGCCTGTCCCTTATAAAATCATAAATGAATGGAATACCCCTGAAATAATGCTCTTCAAAGTGCTGCCTGTAAGACTCAACATCGCGGTAAATCTGCCTCATCACAAGGTTCCAGTTGCTCGAGCCAAGCATGCCAGAAAACCAATAAAGATGCGGATCGTCAGCCGCCTTGTCCATCAAAAGACTGAAAATCTTTTTATTTGACAAATCAGCCTGCAAAAGTGTTGTAACTTCAAGCTTGAAACCAAGCGGCCTGAAATTAATCTTCGGACCATAACCGGTTATCACACCCTCCTTCTCAAGGAAGTCAAGCGAACTCTTGATTGTGGCTTTGTGCAGGCCAGTGCAAGACTTCAACTGCCTTATGTTGGGTTTTACAGAGCGCTTTTTTAACAGGGCCTCGAGCAGCCCAAGCCTTGTAGCATCATCTATTTTCATCTTAGTGACCAATACAACCACCGGTAGATATGCTAAAAGAACATATTAAAATACTTTTTATAGCCTTTTGTTACATTGTTAGCTTGGGAATTTATTTTAATACCAAAAGCGTAGTATTATTGTTTAATCCAAGGAGGGATTCATCCGAGAAAGCATAGGATGAAAGAGAGGGGATGGCTCACCAGGCTTTGACTGGAAATTTTTGATCCCCTCTCTCTAATATTTTTCTAATTCTTTATTTCAAAAACCAATGCACATCAAGTAATGTTCTCCCAAACCAAGATGGCGCTTTTTCCAATCCTCACTTGCACTCCTGTTGTAATTGCTCGTAGAAATCGCTTATTTCCGTTGAAAGCGACAGGAGCTGTTTTGCTTTTTCTGATAGGCTGGGGGAAACTGCTGAAAGAGCGTTTGTGGAAGAAGCCTTTTTTGAAAAAGAGTCAAGCTTTTCTGTTGCCTTGGACAAGGCATTAACGTGCACGCCCATTTCGCGCAACCCAAAGCAAAGGCTGTCCTGGGACGAAAGTTCCTCCAGGCCCTGAAGCGCTTTGGACGAATCAGACAAAGCACGGCAGGCAGCTGAAAGCAGTTCTGCTGTTTTGACAAATTCACCAAGCTGTGCTGTTTGGAGAAGCGGCTTTTTTGATTCAATGGAAAGCTGCTTTGATAGCACTGGGTAAGATGAAGAAAATTTTTTTACCTGGTTTTCAAGCTCCTCAGCGGAATACCCTGCCAGGGTGTAGCGCTTTTGAAGTTCTCCCGAGGAGTCCAGTGTATCACAGTTATTTTCCTGCAGTGAATTGAAGTCAAGGGAATCAATTGCAAGGGCAAGCTCTTTGAATAACGCAGCATCCTTGAATTCAACCATGCTCTTGTAGTATGAAAGCCTTGAAAACTCGAGTGACAACAGGTCAAGCAGTTCTCTTTTCTCGCTTGAATCAGGCAGTGCCTTGGCTTTAGCTAACGAGCTGTTGAGTTCCTGTTCTAAGAGCGAAAGCTTTTCAAGGAGAGCGTTCTTTTTCCCTGCGCTGAAAAGCTCTTTTGAATCAATGGCTTGAGTTTCCTCCCCTGAAAGTCCGACTTTGCTGTAAACTGCTTCAACTGATTTCAGCTCAGAGGAAAAATCAACCCTTTTAATTGGCTGCATGGCTTCCTGCGTGCAGCCAAGCAATGCAACCACTAACACCAAAAGCGTTATGGCTTCAGCTGTTTTTCTTCTTGGAAGCATTCTTTTTTCTCCATTCTTCTTTGCTCTTGCAGTTTGGGTCAATGCACATGGTATAAGAATAGCGCCTTGTTTTAACCCTAATCATGGGCTTTCCGCAAACAGGGCACTTTTTTTCCTGCGCAGTAATGGTTCCCTTTTGTGGCAATGGATAGGTCTCTGTACAGCCAGGGTAATTCGTGCACCCAAGAAACCTCTTTCCAGAGCGGCCTCTGCGAACAACAAGCATTCCATCGCAACCATCGCGAGTGCACTCGAATTTTTCCCTGTCCTTCATGAGAGCAGAGCGCATTGTTTTCCCGATTTCTTCCTTGTTCTTCAATAATTGTCCAAGTGCCTCAAGGAGCATTTTCCTTGAGTCCTCGACAACCGCCTTCTTCTGCTTTTTTCCAGCGGCAATCTCGTCCATTTCTTTCTCCAGCTCGGCTGTCATCTTCGGCTTCACAATTAGGCCATCATATTTTTCGAGGGCCTCGATTACTGCAAAAGCAATCCTGTTCGGAGTGATTGCCTTGTAGCCCTCGATGTATTTCCTGGAGTAAAGCTTTTGGATTGTCTCGTGCCTTGTTGACTTTGTGCCAAGGTTTTTTTCAGCCATCGCTTTTATGAGCGTTCCCTGCGAGTAGCGCGCCGGGGGCTTTGTTTCCTTTGACAAAAGCTTGAGGTCAACAAGTTTAACCCTGTCACCCTTTGAAAGGAGGGGCAGGATTACCTCGGAGGCCTTGCTGTAAGGGTACACCTTTTTCCAGCCCCACTCAATAAAGCGCTGGCCTGTTGCAACATACGGCTCTCCCGCAAGCTCAATCTGCACATTAAGCGACTCAACAAGGGCGTCCTCGCTTAGAACTGCAAAAAACCTCCTGCACACAAGCTCGTAAATCCGCCACTCCAGCGGTGAAAGTTTTTCCTTTGGCACTCCAACCGGGTGAATTGGAGGATGGTCCTTTGTTGCCTTCTTGCCACGCGATGGAACAAGCTTTTTTTTGGACAGCAGTTTTTCAACAACAGGGTAAAACTCTTCAACCCTGAGAAGAGACTCAAGAATCTTTCTCATGCTAATGCTTGCATGAAAAACAGTGTTGTCTGTTCGAGGATAGCTTATGAGGCCACGCTGGTAAAGCGTTTCCGCCAATGACATTGCCTTTGCAGCTGAAAAACCAATCGCGGTTGCTGCCCTTAAAAAGCTCGTGGTGTTAAAAGGCAGCGGCCTTGCAAGCCTTTTCTCTTTTCTTGAAACACCCTGCACAATTCCGGTGTCTGCCTTCTTTGAAAAGGCTTCCTCGGCTTTACTTTTCTCCCAAAACCTTCCCTTTTTGTGGAGCGCCTGGAATTTTTTTTCATTCTTTTCAAACGTTGCCTGAATCTCCCAGTAAGGCTTCACCTTAAACGCAAGGATTTCTTTCTCGCGCTCAACTATAAGGGCAAGCGTTGGACTCTGAACACGCCCAGCTGAAAGAAACTCCTTTCCAAGACGCCCTGATACAAGAGAAAGAAAACGCGTGAGAACTGCCCCCCAGACCAAGTCTATCTCACGCCTCGCATCAGCCGAATCAGCAAAGTTGTAGTCTAACTCGTTCAATCCAGAAAAGGCCTTTTCTATTTCCTCAGGGGTTATCGCTGAAAAGTTTGCCCTCTTAACCTCAAGGTTCTTGCTCCCAGCCCTAAGGCAGGTGAGAGCCTCAAGGGCAATGCTTTCCCCCTCGCGGTCAGAGTCAGTTGCAAAAATTACCCTCGAAAAATCAGAAGCCCTGGACTTGAGAAGCGAAATTATTTCCTTTTCCTTGCCAATGTAAAGAATTTCAGCGTTCACCAGTTTCACTAGGTCGGTTCCAAGCCATGGGGCAAACCGCTTTGGAAAATCAACCCCCATTATGTGACCGCGCAATGGTACAACCTGAAACTTTTCATTGCCGCGCTCGAAGACAAAAAAAGTTGCGCCTTTCTCCCTGTGTTCCCTTGCAGAACCATGGCTTAATATCTCAGCAATTCTCCGCCCAGCAATAGCTTTCTCGGCAATAATCACATTCATGCAAAACACTCGTGCATGAAAAAGAATAAAAAGCATGAATGCATTGATTCATTATGCTTCCAGTTGCAGCACCAGTTATAAACGTTGAAGCAGTACTGGCCCAGATAGCAGTAATACTTACAGTTGGCTTGCTGCTCAAAGTCCTGTCCGACAGACTGAAAACACCATTCATTGTAGCACTCATCCTTGCAGGAACACTCCTCGCCTCAGCGCCATTCTTTAACATTGAAAGCATGGGGTTCCTTCCAGACCTCATAAGAGTGCTGGCTCTAATAATCATTGTATTCGTAAACGGTTTTTACATCAGGCTTGACTCAATAAAAAAGGAATCCGGCATAGTTATACCACTGGCAACAATCGGCGTGATACTCACCGCCCTCATTCTCACAGCCATAACCTACTTCGTGCTTGGCTTGCCACTCCTGCCAGCAGCCTTTATGGGAGCCCTGCTAAGCGGAACAGACCCAGCGGCAATCTCGAGCATGCTGAAAAAAGAGGGCGGGCGCCTGCAAACAATAATCAACAGTGAGTCAATTCTCAACCAGCCCCTGACAGTAATCCTGCCCCTGCTGTTATTCGACTTTGTAATAGCTAGTGAAACTCCGATCCCGGTCCTCCTAGGCCTCTCGCTTGGAAAACTCATATTACTCGCAGGCGTGGGAATTTTAATAGGGCTGCTGGGTTTTTTCCTCGGCCAAAGAATTCTTGACATGCTCCAAAGCGGCCTTGAAGAAATCGCAGGAATAATGATCGCTGTCGGCGTTTACGTGCTGGCAGAATCCCTCGGAGGCTCGGGAATCCTCGCAGTTGGAATAACAAGCGTGCTCCTCAACTCTTCAAAGCTGCCAAAAAAACAATCTTTCACTGAATTCAACAAAGAGCTCGCCCTGCTCTTCACCGTCTTTGTCTTCATATTGCTCGGAATGCAGTTCTCAATCCAGGACCTGGCAGAGATGTCAATCACAAGGCTTGACCTAATAACCATGCTGTTCGCGGTAGTGGCTGCAAGGTTCATCACAGTAATGGTGCTCACATACAAGAGCAACCTTTCAATGCATGAAAGAATAAGCCTCAGTCTTATAAGCCCAAAGGGAATGGCCCCAGCAGCACTTGCCCCGCTTGTGTTCACCATGGCGGCCGCAAACCCTGCACTGGTTTCAATGGACTCCGCGCTGGAAGTGGTCAAAATAGTTTACCTGACAATCATAATAAGCGTGCTAGTGGCAATCCTGACATTCAAGGCAACAAGGAAATAAAAGCAGTTTTTCAAAACGATTAAATCAAGGGCATGCAGCGAGAAAAAGCCTCCAAAAAACAAAAACGCTCACAGGCGCTTTTGAAGAACCGTACTCGGCAGGCTCTTCTCGGCCTTGCAGCTTTCAAGAACCAGCATGCTTTTCATGTCAAGCACGCCGTCAAGGGATCCAAGCCTGCTTATAAACTCCTTTGTAGACTCAAGGTCTGGGAGAATTGCCTTTAGCAAAACGTTGTACTCGCCCATTGTCTGGTAAACCTCGAAGACATGCTCAAAGCCCTGGACTTTTTTTAGCACATCCCTGTGCTTTGAAAGGTCAGTTCGCATCTGGATAAAAACCGGCTTGCTAAAGCCCAGCACGCTCAGGTCAAGGTTGGCAGAAATCGAGGAAATGACTCCCTTGCGCTTTAAGGCATCAACCCTTTTCTTAATCGCTACATCGGTTAACTCTGTTTCATCCGCTATCGCCCTATAGCTCGTGCGCCCATCCTCAATAAGCCGCTTTAGTATCTGAAAATCAATCTTATCCAGCGAAACAAACACAGGAAAGCCCCCAAAAAAAAACTCTTATTAACAATACTAAATAATAACAAATAAAAAGTTTGCTTTCCAAATCCGGGTTTTTTTGTTATTCTTTTGTCATCTCGCTCTTCCTGACAAGGTCAAACTTTAGCATGTAAACATAGGTTTTCAGGACTTCCATGAATGGCACGAGGAAGACAAGCATCAGGAAAACGGAAACAAACCTTCCCAAAAGCAAGCCAATTGCAAAAAAGTCAATGGCAAACTCAAGCAAGACAACCAAGGCAAGCAAAACAGAGCCGACAACAAGCACGGTGAAAAGAGAGTGAACATTCTTGGAAATGAAATCAGCACTCTCCCGTATTGCATCCCAGACACCAAGCTCGTCAACCACAATGGACTGCGGCACAAACATGAAAAACAACGACAACAAAAGCATGAAAAGAGAGCCAAACAACACTCCGCTCACCGGTTCAAGGAGTGAGACAAAAACGAAACCCGCAATGAATAAAAACAGCGAATAGAACAAGAAAAACAGGAAAATTTTCAGCGTAAACTTTTGAACCATTTCATTCAAGTAATACTCAACCCTCACCTTGCTTAGGTTCTTCCTCACCCCAAACACTATAAGTGAAACAAAGAAGGAAAGAAGGGCAAGGAAGAGCACACCAAGCACGAGCTCAAGAGCCAGCACTGCAGGCGAAGCCAGCTTGTAGTCAACAAAAAAAGAACCCGAGGAAAAAAGAAGGTTCTCTGACTGAAAAAACCCAAGCATGAAAACCGGCACGAACAAGAGCAGTAAGCCAAAAGCAAGAGCTGCCCTGAAATTCGCCTTGTATTCCCTGAAAGCATTCTCCAGAATCATTAAAACCAAATATATTGGCTCGCAAGGGCTTAAAAAGTTAATTTGAACAGGTCACGATGTGCAGTGAGAGAAAAACTCCAATCAACAAAATTCAATCCAGTGGTTTCCCTACAAGGTAGCCCTGCTCTGCTCTTACAATTTTAACCCTCAAAAAAGCCCCAGGCAATGCCTGCTCTACCAAAACAGGCTTGTAGGACTGAGTTCGCCCAATGAAGCCCCCCTTCTTTCCAGGCCCAGTGATCAGGACTTCCTGCTCGCTTCCAACAAAACTCTTGTTTCTCTCAAGGCCCATTGACCTCGCTTCAAGTGAAAGAATTCTTGTTCGCCGCTTCACTTCCGCTCCTGGCACTCTTCCGCTCATCTCAAGTGCTTTGGTGCCAGGCCTGAAACCAAAACGAGAAACATTCACAATGTCAAAGCCAAGCTCTTTCACCAAATCAAGAGAGCAAAGAAAGTCTTCCTCTGTTTCCCCTGGAAAGCCGGCAATTATATCGGTTGAAATTGTCATGTCAGGAAAGCGCTTTCTTGCCATTCCCACCAGCGACTTGAATTCCTGAACAGTGTAATGCCTCTCCATCAATGCAAGCACGTTGTCAGAGCCACTCTGAACCGGGAGGTGCAAAAACCTGTAAACGCGCCTGTCACCCATTGCACCAAGGAGGGCAGGAAAAAAACCCTTCACATGCCATGGATTCATCATGCCAACCCTCACCCTGTAGCTTCCTTTAACGCTCAGCAGCGACTCAAGCAGCCCCGGGAGGCTAGAGCCAATGTCAAAACCATAGCAGCCATTGTCGTTTGATGTAAGCCAGACTTCCCTGGCTGTTTCAACAGCCCCTGCAAAAGCCTCTTTTATTGCGTCCACTGGAAAGCTCTTAAGTGAACCCCTGGCATTCTTAACACAGCAATAAGTACAGGATCCAAGGCAACCGCTTGCAATTGGAATGATTGCAATCAATGGATTTGAGCGAGTGTTTTCAACAAAGAGCTCGCTTTCAGGAAAAGCCACCCCAAAAAAGCTTGCCAACTCAGAGAGCTCAACGCCGAAGAGTTTTGCCTGTGGAAAAACCCCAAGCACTTTGTCACGTGAAACAAGCGGCAAGCAACCACAGACAACAAGCTTTGAGTTATTTGCCCTGGCTATACTGCCAAGAGCCCTTATTCTTCTAAGCATGCTGTTCTCAGTTGCGGTTTTAACAGCACAGGTGTTTATCACAATAAAATCTGCATTCTCTGGCGAGGAAACAAGCGAAAATTTTTTTGAAAGCAGGGCGCGGATTTTTTCCGTTTGACCAAGGTTAAGCGAGCAACCATGGCCTTCAACATACGCGCTCTTCATAAAACCACAAAAAAATCATGCAATGAAATTAAAAAAAGCATGCCGGCTATTGCACCCATAAAAAGCTTGGGTGTTCTTTCTTACAAGCCCCCCTGACCCACGCCATGCTGAAGAGTTAAAGTTGGTTGCTCTCTCAAAACCCTGCTAAAATCACCCAAAAGAATTAAATTCCTCTTTGGTGATACTTACTTATGAGCTTGAAGTGGGGGCAGCCCCCAAGACCCAAGCAGCCCAAGAAAAAAAAACGCAAAACAGGAGATATGAGTCCATTAATCAAGTTTTTCGTGCAACGTGGTATCAGCATAACCTCCCCCCGGAAATATTGGCGGGAACGCAAAGAAATCAGAGAAGCCGGAAAAAGCTTTCGGGAGCTCTACCAGAGGCCATATAAAATTTATCCAAGCCCAAAGCCCATGAGAGCTGTTACAAAAGCAAGGGCGCTTGGCTGGCGGGCACGTAACTTTCTTTTGCCGGCAAGGGCGCGTTTGGTAACTTCAGATTACAAGAATTTTTATTCACACTTTGCGCGCCAGGCAAAGATGAAAATTAAGGAAGCACAATCCGAGCGCAGGCCGGTAATAATACTTGTGGGTGGCATCGCGGGTGCTGGAAAAACGACTATCGCAAAAAGGCTTGATTTAATAATGAAAAACCTTTACCCCTATGAAAAACTAAAAGGTGTGCAGATATCACTCGACAGCTATTTTAAGCCGCGGGCGAAGGTGAAGGTAAAGCGCTTTGGGCGGGAGCGCGAAGTATCCAAAATCGGTGTCAGGGAAGTAAAACCGGGTGTTTTCAAGGGGGGGAGAGTGATAGACGGAGAATTCGATAATCCACGGGCGTCAGACCTGAAAAGGGCAAGGTCCGAGATAAGCGTGCTCAGGTCAGGCGGAACAATAAGGACAAAACAGCGGGATGTTTCAACCGGAAAAATGACTGCCAAGAAAATTGATGGCTCGAAGCTGGATTTTGTGATAATCGAAGGCCTCTATTCACTGCACGCCCCCCTGGCAAAACTTGGTGACATCCGCATTGGGGTGCAGGCATCACTTGGGCAGCAGTTCCTGGTTCGCAGCAGCAGGGATATTGTTAAAAGAAAGCGTGAGCCAACAGAAGTTGCAAGAAAGTTCGCAGAGCGTGCCCCGTACCAGAAACGCTTCGTTTTGCCCACTCTTCAAAACGCGGAAATGGTAATAGACACTGAGACCAGTGGTTCTCCAAGAGATGAAAAAATTTTTGGCAAGTGGCTCTCGGAGATAAAGACCACGCCCGAAAAGCAGGCTTTTCTCGGCGAAATTGGCCTGGACCACTTTGGAAAGAGTATCGAAGCCCAAAGGGGAACTCTTAATAGGATTCGAAAGGAAAGACGGGAAATACTCAACGACCTAAAAAAAAGGGTCAACACCAGCGGCATGAAATTGCCCTACCCCTACTGGGAAAAAGCCGTGGACTGGGAGATGGCACACCCCGAAGCAAAAGGCTATAAATACGAAATAATCTCGGCAGGGACGGCGCGGGATTCCATATTTAGCATAAACTACTGGAAAAAAAGAAACGAAAAACCTGTCACATACAAAAGCGTGCTTGAGTGGGTTATCCCTCCAAATGGAAAAAAATTTGAAGTGATAACAAATTTCAAACTTGTTGAGGGTGGCGGGTATGATATGGACGGCGAGTTCAGGCAACGTTCACACTACAACGATTTACTAAAACGCAGGCCCAAAAATCGGTAAACCCCCCAAACGAGCCACCTAATGAGCTAACCCAGTTTCCTGCGACTCTCCCAACATAAAAAAACGTTGGCTTAAAAGCCAAGGCGTTCTCTCTTTTGTTATAACCAAGGCTTCATCTCCACGCTGAAGCGAGAGCGTTCGCTATACCAAAGTTTTTTAGTAAAAACCAGTTAGAAGCCCCCAAGCGATATGCTCTGGTTTTCCCTCACTGATTCGCTTAGTACAATAAAAGCCTTTCTTCAATGAGGGCACGCAGTCTCATGGAAACCCAGCCAGCAATCCCGCCAAGCATGAAGAGAAAGAA
>Ga0190313_1001680_pt1 | contig 11688 bp, 12 predicted proteins | sample 4870071011_MG_FD_169989 | JGI IMG/M metagenome (GOLD analysis project Ga0190313, IMG submission 169989) | Hydrothermal vent sediment bacterial communities from Southern Trench, Guaymas Basin, Mexico - 4870-07-10-11_MG | ecosystem: Environmental > Aquatic > Marine > Hydrothermal vents > Sediment ...
TCCTCTTTTCTTTTTTTGTGATAACTTATTTATCATATTTTGTTTTTATAATAAACTATCTTTTCTTTTTCTTAGTTCTTGAATTGTTAAACATGATAACATAGGTAATTAATAAATTTTAAAATCACTTTAAAAACTCGCAGTAAATTGGTAGTTTTTAAAGTCAACTTTAGAAACTTGCAATATTTACAATTATATTATAAAATATAGATGAGGTGATTCGATGATAAATAGAGAAACTTACATAAAAAAAATTAGTGAGTGGAAAGATAAAAAAATAATCAAAGTTATTACAGGGATGAGAAGAACTGGAAAATCATCAATTTTAGAATTATATGCTGATGATTTAAGAAAATCCGGAGTAAATAATAAAAACATAATTTATATAAATTTTGAAGATTTAATGTTTGACCGATATCAAGATTACAAAGAGTTATATAGTTATATTAACTCTTGTATTAAAGGCAAAAACATGTATTACATATTTTTAGATGAAATTCAACTTGTTGATGAATTTGAGAAAGCAATTAACAGTCTGTTTTTAAAAGACAATGTTGATATATACTTAACAGGATCTAATGCCAAACTTTTATCAACTGAAATTTCAACCTTGTTAACTGGAAGATATATTGAAATAAAGATGTACCCTTTATCATTTTCAGAATATCTAAATTTTGTAAATAGTAATAATAATAATATGGAAAATAATTTTGAAAATTATCTGAAATATGGTGGTATGCCATATACTACCGAATTACAATTAAATCAAAAAAATATTTACGACTATTTGAAAGGAATATTTGATACAGTAGTTATTAAAGATGTAGTTATGAAAAACAACATTAAAGATGTTCAAACTTTGTACTCTGTCATTAATTTTCTTTTTGATAATATTGGAAATACAACCTCTATCAATAAGATATCAAATACACTGAGTTCTAATGGTAAGAAAACAAATGCGGTTACTATTGATAACTATGTAAAATTTCTAATTGACTCTTTTGTTATATATAAAGTAAAGAGATTTGATATCAAAGGAAAAGGGTATTTGAAAACTCAAGAAAAGTATTACATTGCAGATATAGGATTAAGAAATGCAGTATTAGGATTGAGAGATATTGATCAAGGTCATATCCTTGAAAATATTGTTTTTCTAGAACTTAAAAGAAGAGGATTTGAAGTCTCAATTGGTAAAATGAGAGATTATGAAATTGATTTCATTGCATCAAATCACAATTATAAACTGTATATTCAAGTAGCACTTACAGTAAAAGAAAAAAACACTTTAGATAGAGAATTATATCCATTACAAAAATTAAAAAATAGTTATCCTAAAATACTAATTACACAAGATAGATTATTGAATAAAGATTTTGAGGGGATTTTACATTTTAATATTATTGATTTTTTAACTTCGAATATTGATTTGTTCAAATAAAGATATTCGGGGAAAGATAAAAAAAAATAGGGAAGTTCTTATAATAACTTCCCTATAGCTCCATTCACTTGAAATTTTCCTAAACTTTTCTTTTTCTTAATTCTTGAATAAAGAAAGATGAGACATCTTCTGCATATTTTTTTGGACCAAATCCAGCATCAAATCCTAATTCTTTCGCTAATTCATGAGTAATTCTAGGACCACCTACAATGATAATAAATCGGTCTCTTAAATTCTCAGCTTCTAATAATTCTACTAAATTAACTAAATTTTTAATATGAACATCTTTTTGAGTTACAGTTTGACTAATAAGCAATACATCTGCGTTAACTTCTAAAGCTTTTTTAATTAACTCTTCATTTTCAACTTGACTTCCCATATTATAAGCATCAATATTACGATATCTTTCAATACCATAATGTCCAGCAAAACCTTTCATATTCATAATAGCATCTATTCCTACAGTATGCGCATCAGTTCCAGTAGATGCACCTACTACAACAATATTACGATTAAAATGTTTATCTATAAAATCTTCAATTTCTTTTTTTGATAAAACGTCTGTATCTACTGTTTCAACAGTAATATTTGTATAATCAATTGTATGTATTATACTTCCATAAACAATATACATTGTAAATTCATTGTCTAATGTTATGCTTTCAGATACTAAGGGATCTAATAACCCCATTTTTTTAGCAAGTAATTTCGCAGCTTCTATTCCTACTTCATCATTTTTAACCGGTAAAGTAAAACTAAGTTGAACTTTACCATCATTGAGTGTATCTCCATAAGGAGTAAGTAATTTTAGATTAAGTTCTTTAGAATAATTTTTTTCACTTAAATCATATCCCATTTTACTTTTCCTCCTTTAGTTCTTTTTCCATTTGATTAAGAATAGGATTAATATATAATTTATGTTTTTCTTTAACTCCAGATAATCCTTTTCCACCATTAAGCGGTCTTTTTATACCCGCAAATATTCCTTTTTCAATAGTAGTAAATATCCCGATATCAGCAATTTCTTTTAATAAAATAAGTGCGTCATCAAGAACTTTAGCCGCTCTTGTTTTAATTATTCCACCATCTTTAAACTCTATTTCATTACCAAAATCTTTCATTGTGTGATTAATATATTTAGCATTTTCAATCGCTAAATATCGATCACTCATAAAAGGAGTATGTACAGCTTCAGTTAACATACCAAGTAAGTGTATTTTTTGATTTGTTGTTTTTGTGACAATATTAAATAATGTATTTTGAACATATCCTTTAAAAATATTCCCTGTCATATGTTTTGTAGGAGGCATATATTTTAATGGTGCTTTTGGAAATATTTCTCTAGCCATTAAAGCTTGAGCCATTTCAAGTAAAAATCCATTTTCAACATCTGGACTAATTTCAAAGGCATGTCCTAATCCTTGAAGTTCTTCTTTCAGATGGGCAAATAAAGCAAATTGTTCGTTTATTAATTGAGAAGCTAATACTGTATGTGCTTCGCTCACAGCATCACTTGTTGTTAAATAATTATCTTCACCAGTATTAATAATTATACCGGAATAAGCATTAATAACTCTTGAAAAATATTGATCTACAAATGTTCTTTGCATATTAATATCTCTAAATAATATACCATAAAGTGAATCATTCAACATCATATCTAATCTTTCAAGTGCACCCATTGCGGCAATTTCAGGCATACATAATCCGGAAGCATAATTTACTAACATAATATATCTATTTAGTTCTTCACCAACTTCATCTAATGCTCTCCTCATTATTTTAAAGTTTTCTTGAGTAGCGTACGTTCCGCCAAAACCTTCGGTAGTCGGTCCGTAAGGTACATAATCCAACAAACTTTGTCCTGTTGTTCTAATAACCGCGACTATATCTGCGCCAGCTTTAGCTGCCGCTTTAGCTTGCGTAACATCTTCATAAATATTTCCTGTCGCAACTATTACATATAGTAATGGCCCTTCATTTTGAGAATATTTAGCTAAATAGTCTTCTCTTTTTGTTTTATTTTCCTTCATTTTAGAAAGTGCTTTATTAACGAAAGGAGCTAAAAGTTTTTTTACTTCTTTTGACTCTAGTATTGGATATATTGTTATATCTAATTTGTTATCATCAACAAGTTTTGCGATTTCCATAATACTAAGATTTAATTTTTTTATCGCACTTGCCAAATAGTTGCTTATTCCAATACCTAAATCACCTTTTTCTAATATGTGGTCAACTAAAATATTTGGATAGGGAACTCCAAATTTATTTACCCCATCAACCCCCAGCAAACGACAAACTGTTCGTTCTACTGAAACCGTTGTATTTTTATCAATAAAAGCTTGAGTATCTTCAGCTATTTGATGAGCATATTCTCTTGCTTCTTTTACTATTTTTACATCTAAATTTAATTTACTCATAATATTCACTCCACATCTTTCAATACATTAATTATTGGAAGTTTTATTTTTTGTTTAAGTTTTTGTTTAAATTCATCATTATCAAATTCATATCCTTTTGAAGAATGAGGATTATATGTTAAAAATAAAACGTTTATTTTATTTATAACCAATAATTTTGTATTTGTTAATTTTAATTTTTCTAAATATAGTGTATCAGCAATAATGTGAGTAGCGTCTTTAACAATTATTGTTAATTCTTTCAACTCAAATCTTTTATTAATTACTACTTGAATCAACTTATTAGAAAGCGCCCCTGGTAAATAAAGATATTTTGAATTTTTTGTTAAATATTTTTTTACTTTTTTTTCATTATTTAATAATGTATCAAGTTTAATTATTGTTTTGTTATAAATTTTATCCATAACAATTAATTCTTTTTCTTTTTCCAGTAAAGTATAAAGTTTATCATCAACTGTTTTCAACATTAATTCTTCTAATATAAGAGTAGTGTCTTCAACCACTTTATCAACGTTTCTAGAATAACTAGCACCAGTAGATAAGATAGCGGCATCCGCTATCTTGAAACTCGCTATTGACTTGCGAAATAAAGCTCCATCAATCAATATTTTTGTAACATTATATTTTTTAAATTTATCAATAATATTCATCATACTGTTAATCGTTGAAGGCCCCGCTATTAAAGCTAAACCCTTAGTTAAAGCTTCAATTATTATTATTTCACCAAGCGGTGTTCTTATACTTGTTTTTTCAAGTATCTTAAAAGCAAAGTAACATTCTTTCAGACAATCGTTTGCTGTGGCAATGATTGTCTGCGGATATACTTCAATTCGTGGTTTTAAACGAAATGTAATATTATCTATTTTTTCACCATCAAGTCCGATTGATGATAATGCAATAATTTGATTTTTATACTCTTTAATAATTTGATTTAAGACAGTTGTTTTACCAGCATTTTTTGCTGTACCAATTATTGAAATAGTGTGATATGGATCAATATATTTTTTTAAAATATTAGAGATGGTTTTTTCGTTTTCTTGCAACATTAAACTGATCTAGTTTGATTTGGCTACCAATTTCATAATCTATTGTTCCATCATCAGTGGCTACATCATCTTCACATTCACACTTGTCTTCATAACTACTTGGACCATAATAAGTTGTGATCATCCCTTCGTAATTACGAAGGATTGTTTTACCTGGAGCTTGTGAAATTAAATAGTTAGGCATAACTGGTATTTTTCCACCTCCACCAGGAGCATCAACAACAAAAGTAGGGACTGCAATTCCAGAAATATGACCTCGTAATCCTTCAATTATTTCAATTCCTTTACTAACTGGAGTTCTAAAATGTTCAATTCCTTGTGATAAATCACATTGATAAATATAATATGGTCTTACTCGAAGTTGAATTAATCTTTTAACAAGTTTTTTCATTGTATTTACACAGTCATTTACTCCTCTTAATAAAACTGATTGATTTCCTAAAGGAATACCGGCATCAGCCATTAAATCAAGAGCTATTTTTACTTCTGGAGTTAATTCTTTCGAATGATTAAAATGAGTGTTTACCCAAATAGGATGATACTTATGCAACATCTCTACAAGCTCAGGAGTAATTCGTTGTGGCATTACTACTGGAGTTCTTGTTCCTAGTCTAATTACACCTACATGGTCAATCTTTCTCAACTCACTAATTATATACTCTAAGCGAGCATCACTTACTAGTAATGCATCTCCTCCAGATAATAAAACATCGTTTACTTCTGGATGATTTCTAATATAATCTATTGCTAATTCAACATTATCCATTTTTGACCCAGTATCTTTTTGTCCTGCAAATCTTCTTCTAGTGCAGTGACGACAATACATGCTACACATATCGGTTATTAGAAATAATACTCTATCTGGATATCGATGAGTTAATCCTGGAACAACCGAATCATGATCCTCCGCTAAAGGATCTTTTAAATCATGTATACCAAAATGAAGTTCATTGATTGAAGGAACCGCTTGAAGTCTTACAGGATCTTTAACATTATTAGGGTTTATTAATGTTAAATAATATGGTGTAATTGCCATTCTAAATTGTCCTAAGACTTTAGATATAGTTTCAAGTTCACCTTCCTCTAATTTGATATACTTATTTAAATCTTTTGCATTAGTAATTCTGTTTTTTACTTGCCAATGCCAATCATTCCACTGTTCATCTGTTACATCCGGAAAGTATTGTTTTCTTCTTTCTAAATGCTCAGTATATAGTTTTACAGCCATATGTACTACCTCCTAGGTATATTTCTTTTCAAATAATTCTTTAATTTTTGGTACATTATTTACTAAATCAAGTGTTAACTGAGCATGTCCTTTTGTATATCCATTTCCAATCATCATAGTAACATCACTTCCAACACCTTCTGCGCCGAGCGCAGCTTTTGTGAATGATGTTGCCATACTGAAAAAATAGACTACTCCACTGTCTTTTGTAATTAAAATACAACTCATTTCTGTATTAGGTACATTAACAACATTAATTGTTACATCAACAGCTCCATCATTAACTTTCATTACTTTATCATAAACATCGATAGCGTTAGTTGCGTCAGCTAAAACTATTTCATCACATAATCCTAATTCTTTTAAAGTTATAATTTGCGATTCTTCGTTGACAATACCAATAACTTTCCCAGAAGTAGTTGCTTTTTTCATTGCTTGATAAGCACATAGTACTCCACTTTTTCCAGCAGCTCCAACAATAGCTACTGTATCACCTTTTTTTACAAGTTTATCTACTTGAGCTGGTGCTCCAGCTACATCAAGAGCCGCTAAAACAAGATGTTCATCCATATTATATGGAACTCTAGCGAATATTCCTGATTCAAATAAAATCGCAGTTCCTTCAATATGAACTTGATCATTTTCTAAGTTAATTGATTTTATATTATTAATTACAAGTGGTGTTAAAGATAAAGAAACTAATGTTGCTAGTTTATCTCCTATTTTTAATGTCTGATCAGGAAATAAAGGACCAACTTTTTTAACTTTGCCAATTAACATCCCACCACTACCTGTGACAGGATTTTGCATTTTCCCACGAGTATTAACAATATCTAAAATCATTTCTTCCATTAATTTAACATCATTATTACAAACATTTTTGATTTGTGTAAAAGATGCTGAATCTATATTTAATGTAATAACATCAATTAATAATTCATTATCTTTTATTTCCATTGTATTATCTATTTTCGTTGCTGCTTGAGGTAATACTCCACTCGGAGTAATTACTCTATTAGTTCCATATTTACATAGTTTATTCATTTTTATATTCCTTTATTTTAAGTATTTTTCGTGCTTCAGAAGGTGTTGCAATTTCACGATTATATTTTTTTGCAATACTAACTACTTTTTTAACTAACTCCGCGTTACCCTTTGCTTTTACACCTTTTTCTAAATAAATGTTATCTTCAAGACCTACTCTTACATGACCACCATGTTTAATAGAAAGTTCCGCTAAGGGAAATTCATGTCTTCCAACACCTGCTACACTATATGTAGAGTTTTTCGGAAGACTTTCTTTTAAAAATAAGAAATCTCGTTCACTTGCGTTCATTCCGCCAATCATTCCTAAAACAAAACTAAAATGAAGATGATCTTTAATAATACCTTTTTTATATAATCTTAATATTTGATCAACATGCATTTTACCAAAACATTCAAGTTCAGGAGTTATTCCTTTTTCATATATTTTTTCAGCAAAATAAATAATATCATCTTCAGTATTAATGAAGACTTCATTATTTCCAAAGTTTACACTACCACAATCTAAAGTGCACATTTCTGGATGTAAGAGAATAGGCTGTAATCTTTCATCATTATTCATTCCAACTGCACCTCCAGTAGAAGGTTGAATAATAATATTGGGACATAATTTTCTAATTTCTTTTATTGTTTCAGCAAAACGATTTACGTCTTGTGTTGGCGTACCATCATCTTCTCTAACATGAAGATGAATTATGCTAGCTCCTTCTTGTGAAGCAAGAAGTGCTTCTTTAGCCATTTCTTTAGGAGTGTATGGAACATAACTGTTGTTTTCTTTAGTTACTTCTGCGCCACTTATGGCGCAGGTAATAATTAACTTTTCCATTTTTATCTTTGTAGTTCCTTAAGAACAATACAAGTTCCACTTGCTTTAGCTACTAAAACTTTTTCTTTTAAAACTTGAGCAGCTGAAGGAGATATTTCTGGTAAAGCTTTAATTACTTTATACGCTTCAAACTCCATTTTTCTTGAAGTGTTTCCTTTTTTTGTAATCCATCCAGTTACTTCAATATAATCTCCAGCGTAAAGAGGTGCTAAAAATTCAACATTATCGTATGCTCGAAATAATCCTTCGTCTCCATCATTTCTAATTAGAAGTTCTGTGGCTACGTCACCAAATAACTGCATAATAAATGCTCCATCAACTAACCCTCCACCATAATGTGCATGATGAGCTGATAATCTCATTCTAATTAATACTTTTTCCATTTTTTTTAGTCCTCCAATTTCATTTGTTTCACTTGATCAATAATTAAAGTAGCTCCAGTAGCTTCTATAATTTGATCTATTGTATACTCAGGATTATATTCAAGTAAATGTAATCCATCTTCTTCAACTTCCATAACACCCATTTCTGTAATAATCATGTTTACTTGATTTTTTGCGGTTAAAGGTAAAGTACATTCTTTCAAAATTTTAGGTTTACCTCTATTTGTATGAGTTGTTGCGATAATAACTTTTTTAGCTCCAGTTACTAAATCCATTGCTCCACCCATTCCAGGTACCATTTTACCAGGAATTATCCAACTAGCTAAAGATCCTGTTTCATCAACTTGAAGACATCCTAAAACTGTAACATCAACATGACCTCCTCTAATAATTGAGAATGATAAAGCTGAATCAAAATACATTCCACCTTCAAGTAAAGTAACAGGTTGTCCTCCAGCATTTGTTATATCGGCATCATATGTTTCTTTTGTAGGAGCTGGACCTAACCCAATAAGTCCATTTTCACTTTGAAGATTTATATGAATATCTTTTGGTAAAAAATTACCGACTAAAGTTGGAAGTCCAATTCCTAAATTCACTAAATCACCATCGCTTAATTCTTTGGCTACTCTTTTAGCAATAAAGTTTTTTGTTTGTATTTTATCCATTATGCTTCCTCCTTTATAATGTAATCAATAAAAATATGGGGAGTCATAACATTATCGGGATCTATTCTATCAACCATTTTTTTAGCTAAAACAATTACTTTATCTGTAGCAGTTGCCATAACTGGATTAAAGTTTCTTGTTGTTTTTGTGTAATTAGTATTTCCATATTTATCAACAGTTGATCCATACAATAAAGCAAGATCCGCTCTTATAGGAAGTTCTAGGATATAGTTTTTATTATTTGCTTTTACAATCTGTTTACCTTCTTCTACAATTGTTCCAAGTCCAGTAGGAGTTAAAAATCCACCAAGTCCTGCCCCGCCAGCTCTTATTTGTTCCGCTAATGTCCCTTGAGGAATAAGATCACACTCCATTAATTTATCATGCATTAATCTTCCTGCTTCAGGATTTAATCCAATATGACTAGCAATTAATTTTTTAACTTGTCCGTTAGCTATTAATTTTCCAACACCTAAATCAATAAATCCAGCATCGTTACAAATAATAGTAAGGTCTTTAACATTTAATTTTACAATTTCATCTATTAAAAGTTCAGGTGTACCAACAGCCATAAAACCACCAACCATGATACTCATTCCATCAAATAGATGATTTTTAAGATCTGTTATTTTAATAATATTTTTCATTATTATACCTACTTTCTTAAGTTTTTTACAATAATGGCAGTACCCATTCCTCCACCAATGCAAAGTGATGCAAGTCCATAAACATTTTTACGTTTAATCATTTCATGTAATAATGTAACAATAATTCTGTTTCCACTTGCTCCAACAGGATGTCCTAGAGCAATTGCTCCACCGTTAACATTTGTTCTTTCCATTATCCATTCTTCGGTTACATTATGATTTTCACTTAATTCTTTTAATACACCAAGAGATTGAACACTAAATGCTTCATTTAATTCAAGTAATTCCATATCTATAAGTTTCATATTTGCTTTTTTAAGTACGTTTTTAATAGCTACAACTGGACCAAGTCCCATTAAAGCTGGATCTACTCCACCTTGACCTATAGCAATTATTTCAGCCATTGGATTTAAATTGTATTTATCAATCATTTCTTGATTAGCTAATAACAACATTGATCCTCCGTCATTTATTCCTGATGAATTACCAGCTGTTACTGTCCCATCTTTTTTAAAAACTGTACGAAGTTTTGCTAATTTTTCTAATGATGTTCTACGATTAGGATATTCATCTGTATCAAAAGTAATAACATCTCTTTTTACTTTAATTTGTAAAGGTACTATTTCATCTTTAAATCTACCTGAATCAATAGCTTTAATTGCTTTTTCTTGAGAGACCATTGCGAAATTATCTTGTAGAGTTCTAGAAATATTATGTTTTTCTTGAATGTTTTCAGCAGTTACTCCCATATGGTATCCTCCATAAACATCAGTTAAAGCATCAAAGACCATATGGTCTTTTAAAGTAATATCTCCCATTTTATGTCCAGTTCTTACTGTTTTAGGAGTAAGATAAGGAGCTGCGCTCATGTTTTCTACTCCTCCAGCTAATACTAATTTATGAATACCTGCGGTAATATTACTATAAGCATTTAAAACAGCTTTCATTCCACTACCACAAACCATATTTAAACTATATCCTACTACTTCTTTAGGTAATCCTGATTTAATAACAATTTGTCTACCAACACCTTGTCCTAATCCTGCTGGTAAAATATTACCAACTACTACTTCATCTATATCTTTTCCATTGATTTTTGTTGTTGCTAAAATGTCTTTTACTAATGCTACTCCCATATCAGCTGGATGTGTATTAGTTAATGACCCTAAAAAACTACCAATCGCTGTTCTTTTAGCTTCGATAATGTAAACTTTTTCCATTAATTTTTCTCCTTTTTAGGTGGCATTAATTCTGCTTCACCAATTATTACTTTTTCATTGTTTTGATTGTATGCATTACATTCTAGTTTTACTCTATTTTTTTCAATATTTGTTTCGATAACTTTTACTTCTATTGTTATTTCATCTTTAAAATAAACAGGTCTTCTAAAACGTAATGATTGTGAAATATAAATACTTCCAGGTCCTGGTAATTCTAATCCAAATAACCTAGAAAATAATGATCCAATGAACATTCCATGACTAATTCTTTTTTTAAAAATAGTTTTACTTGCATACTCATCATCAAAATGAGCAGGATTATAATCGCCAATTATTTCACCAAATGTTTCAACATCTTCTTTTGTAATGATTTTTTTATATGACGCATTATCTCCTATTTTTATTTCTTTTATTGTTTTACCAATCATCATAATCTCATTCCACCATTAACACTTAAAACATGTCCTGTAATATATGATGAATCATCACTTGCGAGGAATAAAGCTGCTTTCGCTATTTCAAGTGGTTGTCCTAATCTTTTAAGCATTGTTAATTTTGCGAATTTAGCTAATAAATCTTCTGGCACACTTTTTAACATGTCAGTCATAATATAACCAGGAGCGATTGCGTTAACTCTAACATTTGCTCCTTTACGAGCGTATTCTTTTGCCCAAGTTTTTGTAAGACCTATTACTCCCGCCTTAGTAGCTGAATAATTTGCTTGACCAATATTACCGTATTCTCCGACTATACTAGAAATATTAATAA
>Ga0190313_1001681_pt1 | contig 11684 bp, 14 predicted proteins | sample 4870071011_MG_FD_169989 | JGI IMG/M metagenome (GOLD analysis project Ga0190313, IMG submission 169989) | Hydrothermal vent sediment bacterial communities from Southern Trench, Guaymas Basin, Mexico - 4870-07-10-11_MG | ecosystem: Environmental > Aquatic > Marine > Hydrothermal vents > Sediment ...
ATAGCGAGCGGTGATTCGCTAACACTTTTCATGTGTGATGGATCTATAAGTTTCCCAATAAGATCCTTGTACTCATTTAGAATTCCCCTAAATCTTTCTTTTAGCCCGAAAACATTATACGCTGGGTTTTCAACTCCAAAATTCTCAGCGACAGCCTTCACAAAGTCTGCGAACTCTCCTTCATATATGATCTCCACGATCCTTGGAAGCTTCGCCAAGAGGACAAGTTCCGCTAACGCCTCATCGAGTACATCTAGAACAAGTCCAGAAGCAGTATCAACTCTCCCTAGTGTCAGCTCAAGCTTTATGTGTGCAAGCTCATGTGCTATATGTAGGATGGCCTCAGACTTCGTAATCTCATCGATATGCTTTTTATTAATCTGAACAACATACTTATTGTTCTTCTTAACATATCTCGCAGGCCATGTCTCGGGAAAGTCCGCCAACTCAATACTCCTTGCAACATCACCCCTAGAGTATAGTTCTGGATAAGCAAAACGCAGAATTCTAACATACAGTTCTTGAATTCCATCGAAATCCATCTGTATCACCAAAAGACATAGAGCCTATTTTGCTGTATATTAGTGTCCCCATCACATATAAAATTCTTTAATTATGTTTCCACTACCTAAAACTTCCTAGTGAAACTCGGCCCCCCTACACCCTAAAGATCTTTAGAAGGTATATTACCGAACCAGATGATAATCATTATGTTAACAATAATATTTACTATGGTTGGAACAACAATCGCTAGAAGACTACTTATTCCCCAAAACGCATACATAATCCAGGGCATAGCGATACTGGTAGCCCAATAGAGAGAGGTCCAGAAACCATAAACACTACCCCGAGTCTCCCTACTAGTTATCCGATATGGTAGCACCGTGTGGACCGCACCCTCAAACCATGTTACTGAGCCCGCAAATACGAGAATCAAAAAGCCAACAATGGGGTCTAACCCAACTATTAGGAAGAAAGCGATGAGTAATGATGTATCCATTGTTATGGATATTAACAGTGCTTTCTTGATTCCGAGCCTATCAACAGCGACGCCTCCGATGGGTGATGGAACGCCACTAAGGAAAACATATATGGCGTAGTAGAAAGCCACTAAGCTTAGACTAAAACCATATTCCTTCTCCAAAACGACTGGCAAGAGAATAATAAACCAATCAAAGAGAGTTAGCAACGCTAATAAAAATGTGTATCGCACCAAGTCCCTATCAGAAATAACTATCTTCATGGTTTCAACGAACTTTCTGTGGATATGACTTTCCACCCTATGTTTGTGTTCTAATGTTTCAACCAAGAAAAACTTTGACAGAAACCCAAAGAAGTAGAGGGTAATGACAACTAAGAGAACCCCGTGTACACGAATGATAGGTAGGAGAATGCCAGATGATACTGAGCTAACAATGATGCAGGATGTCCTAATAGTGCCCGCGATTGACGATATTGTCCCCAATCTTTCTGGGTCGCATGATTCATCATATAGTGCTGTGGCTACTGGCAGCCCCAAGTATCCCCCACTACGGAAAATGATGAAACCACATGCTAACATGACCACATCTGACCTCTGCAGGGCAAAATATATTATGATAATACCTAGCTCCACCAGACCAGATTGGATTATTATGATTTTCTTTCTCCCCAAGATATCTGCTAGTGCTCCTCCAACCATTGGAAGCAATGTCCCTGAGAGGCCGCATACAGAGAATACTAGTGCGAGGAGAAGATAACTTATTTTTGCTAATATTATTGGGATAAACCAGTAGAGAAAGCCTGTTGCGAAACCATAAGTGGCTACACTAACATACCATATAGCTATATTTCTCCTAATCATAACACCACCAATCTATTATGTTTAGCATGCGTTATTTGTCCGTTGTTACTGTTCTCCTAACAGTACCATCCCGGAGCAGTACCACAATGATCCTATTCGTGTCCACCACACTATTGGCATAATCCCTCAGCTTCTTCCATGCCTTAGCCTCGATAATCCTGTCCAACTCAGCAACACCCTTTTTGGTAAGCTTACTACTACTTAGCAGCTGATCTAGTGCAAATATTTCGATGAGTGCACCCCTCACACCTCCCCCCGGCAATCTGCTCCGCAAGTCTCTTCAAGATGGGGTCACGCACTATAAGCTCAGCAACGGGCCCTGATAACCTAATATCAAGTGTAACCGCATGAACTACCAATAATAAAATGGAACTAAAGACACATATTATTAATTCAAGGAATAATCTATAATCAATATAGTCATGCTATTTTGTGGCTTTTAATGGTTGTGGGGATCGATGGAAGCAACTACTTGGTTGTGATGTGCTATGGAGCGTGTAGGCATTGTGGAGAGGTACTATGAGCACCATGCCGATTATGAGGACAAGAGGCTTTTTCAGGATCCATATCATATGCTCGAATTCATAGTAACTTTCTACTACCTCAGAAAATACCTCCCAGAAACAGGGGATATTTTGGATTGTGGCTGTGGGTCTGGTAACTATGCTATTGTCCTCGCGGGGATGGGATACAATGTTGCTCTCGTGGATATAAGCCAGAAGCTTCTCAACATTGCTACTGAGAAATTCAGAAGAACGAATAGACTTAGTAAACTCATATCAGTAGTGAAGACATCATCGACAGATCTAAGTATGTTTGGAGACGAGACATTTGATGCCGCGTTGTGTTTTGGTCCCCTATATCACCTCCCTAACGAAGCTGACCAAGTGAGAACTGTTGGAGAGCTAAGGAGAGTGCTGAAACCTGGTGGTGTTCTATTTGTGTCAGCGATAAGCTACTTCGGCGTGATTGGCGTCATTGTAAGAGATTATGCTGAGGAGCTATTGTTGGATAGCCACAGAGAGTTTTTTGAGAAAGGGATCCACCTCGCAGAGTGGCATGGCTATGATCTAAACGTTTTTCCAGACGCGAAGTTTTGGAAGCCCCTTGAGTTGGAGAAGTTCATGGAGAAACACGGATTTACAACGCTGGAGATGGCGGCTTGTGAGGGAGTATTCACACATCTGAGGAAGTATGTAAATGAGGCTGCTAAGGATAGGAGAAAGTGGAGAAGAATTATTGAAATTGCCATAGAAACCTCCAACGAACCAACAATAATTGGGAATACTGAGCATTTTCTTTGGATCGGAAGAAAATTATGATCCCTGCATGGTTGAGATGACAATGCGTAGGGCTGATGGATTGGGGTCGTAGCGATAATAATTGTTGTCTCTGCTTCGTCGTGTGTGATGGCTATCTACATATTGAAGATAATACTGCCTTTTATAGCGTTTGGGACTTGGAGCCTCCGGTATCCTAGTAGCAAGGATACTGTACATACGCTTCATAATAGTTATCGAGAGCTATAGTATCAGAGCGACTCTCATATTACCAGTAGTCCTAAGCCCAGTTCTAGAAGTAGATCTTCTCATAGAAAAACAGTATCCCAGCTGAGACCAGACAGAATCAAATATCGGGAGAAAAAAGAGAAAAGGGGTAAAAGCGAAGAAATTAACAAATCCCCAATACTGTGTTAAGGCGGCTTGGCGAATTAATTTTCAGTGCATTTTTATTAAAGTAGCATTACATTAAATAGTATGGAGTATGATGGTGATGCGGATGAGCCTAAAAGACTTTCTTTCAAAGAGTTATCGGTTTCTTCTCATGTTTACAGTAATAACTGCACTTATTATTGTTCTCATGCTTCCAGCAACGCATATCGGTATTTTTATTCACCGCCAGGCTGGAGAACCTGATCAGAGGGCTTTGCTGATAAGAGTTGAGAATGGAGGTTTTAGCTATTTTAATGAGTCATATGGGGTGTTCATTTTTGATAATTCAACATTGGATAGCTATATTAGGGATCTAGAAAGACGGAGAGGGAAGCCTCTAATAGCGTTGTTGTGGGATTTGAAGTACTCTGAATCGTATTTTCTTAACTATACGGCTGTCGTCTCGGAAGGAGATATGGAAATTAGTGCGAAGCTGCTTGGCATCGATGTTGAGGTGGACCTTAAGTGCGGTAACTTTAGTGTTAGAAAACTTTTTAATCCAAATACAACGATCGTGAATAAGACTGGGATCGTCCAGGTAGGTCTCAGAGAGAGCTTCGGTGATTCGCTTGTTGGATACGCCGTATACATGATGCTTCTCTATGAGTATAGAGCTAAATCTCTGAGACCTCTTTGTATTGGCTGGGCAAAAATGCATGAACAGCTTTTAATATTCGATACAGAAGGCAACCTAGTGTACGCATTCACAATCACTCTTTTCCTGATGGCCGAATAGATCATTTGTTTCTGATGCACTTCTGCCCCACTGCCCTTATGGCTAGGGGTTGTTACTAAGAAGTATGGTGTACCTGAAGCCTCGATTAGTTAGGGAGATAAATCGTGGACGCATATTGTCAGGATTTATGAGCCTAATAGTGTTGGAAAAATCTGAGGTATAAATAGATGTTTAGGCAAACATTTGGGTGAGTGTATGATTGTAAGGAATGTAGCGATATGGTTTCTAGAAACAATATTGTCTTCCTTAGTTGTTGGGCTTATGTTATGGCTACTCCCTCTGCTTCTAGCAGAATATGGCTTAGGCGTACTCTCCATAGTCTATGCTGTTTCCAGCGCCCTTAATGTTTTTCTTCCATTGATAGGAGGCAACATAAGCGAAGTTGTGGGAAGGAAGCCAATAATGATTCTAGGCTCGACAATAGTGACATTATCGCTTTTCCTAATGTACGTCTCACAGAGGATTAGTGGGATGCTATCATTGATACTATTTCTGGTGGGAGCAATACTATTCCTATCTGGTGGCTCGATAAGCAGGCCTGCTAGCGGAGCACTATACATGGAATCCTGTGACCAATCTAAGCTGGGAAGAATGTACTCTTGGCTTCAGTTAGTCTACACGCTTTCACTTAGTCTCGGTGCTTTCCTGCTCGGAAGCATTGTTTACTTATTTTCCTTAGATGTTTGCTTATTGCTATCCACGTTATTGATGCTCTCACTGCCATTGCTTCGAATATTTATTATAGAAACACGTAAACCTGAACCCTCTCGAGCTGGCTCATTCTTAGCACAAGTCGTCTCTAAGTTTCGTGCTTTATTCACCGAGCTGGGAGATCGAAACATAAGGCTTTATACGATGATATTAGTGCTGACTTCCCTCGTTGCGTGGATTAATTTGATTCTACCAATATTTCTCAGCGAGGATATTCATCTAGCTGAAAAGGAGATCAGCATATTCTATGCGATTAGCATTCTTTATCAGGGCCTGCTATCGCCCCTAGGGGGTAGATTCGTCGATAAGCATGGCTTTCGGAAGGCATTGATAGTAGCATCTATGATAGATTCCATGTGCATCGGGCTGTTCGTACTAACTGTCAAAACATATCCGATACTTGGAATATCTTTCCTCTTGTTCGGTGGCGCCACAACTTGGTTCGAGGGACCCGCTTACTTTGTGGTACAGGAAAAAATCACGAGGGAGAAGCATAGGGGCGCAATATTTGGGGCTTGGAATACAATTAGTGGCATGGTAAGGGTGCTTCCACCCATACTTGTCGTGTTTATCTGGAACATCAACCATCTTTTGCCATTCGTAATCACCGCGATCGTCGGAATCACAGCGAACCTTGTTTTGGTTCTAAGAATCAAACTTTGCGAGGATTAGTCTGTCGGAGCTAGCTATATTTCGATATAACTGACAATATTCACGATCAAATACTACTAAGATACATGCATTTTATCCAAATAATTATTTGGATAAAATACAATAACTATTTTAAATGCTTATTGTTTCGTATTCTATAGCTAGTATTGATTTTGGTTTGATGTTGAAAATGCTGCGAAGGGAGATCCTACTAATGGTCAACCGGCGTAGGGGTTTGGAGAAGTTGGATTATGCTTTGAAGGATTATATTCAAGATAAGATTTTGTATTATGCCTTCACATCGAGTTCCGATGTGATTGTTTTTAAGGGTGGGACAGCCCTTTTTAAGGTTTATGGGAGTCCAAGGTTTAGTCTTGATCTGGATATGACGGCTGAGGGTATCGATTTTTTGGGTAAGGTAAGAACACATCTGAGGAGAGAGGGTTTTAAGGTCCATGTGGTTAAGAGTGAGAGAAGGGGGAATATAGCAATGTTCGTTTGGAATGTGGGGGCAAAGGGTCTTGGTGGTACTGGTCTAAAATTGGAGATTCGGGTTTCGGGAGAATTTGAAGATCACCAACTAATTAACTATGAGAGTATCTATCCAGACATCAAACCCTTTAGAATGCGTGTGATAACGATTGAACATGCGTTCAGAAGAAAGATATTCATGCTTCTGGAGAGGAGCAAGGCTAGAGATCTATTCGACGCATATTTCATTGCTCGAACTTACGATGTGAGGATCTCTCTAGACAGAGAAACGTGGCTAAAAATATCTAGCCGAATACGGAGGCTTGAGAAGAGGTGGGCGAACGTTGAATTGTTGCTGATCAACTATCCCTTGCCTCCTTTTGACGAGGTCTTAGAGGTGATTAGGAAGCATGTTGAGATTAGTGGATAGGATAATGAATGTACTTCAGAATCGATATGTAATAATTGTTGGAGATTTCGCTGAGTCCGTGAAAATCGACAGAAAAATTGTAGCCAACATCTTCCATTATCTCCACAAAAAGGGGAAAATTCGGAGGATCGCGAGGGGGATATACACGCTCCAGGAACCGCTAAGAGACCCACTAGTCATATCAACAGCAATTCATTATCCATCATACATATCCTTCTCAACTGCATTATCACTACAGAACATAATAGACCAAATAATACCAATAATAGAAGTCGCAACATCCCAGGATTTCCCCCGAACACGTAAAAAAATCAGAGTCAACGCAACACTAATAATATTCCATAAGATTCCACCTCAGCTCATGTTCGGCTATCGCTATAAAGAAAGCAAAATAGCGAGGGGATACTACTACTATATTGCCAAGCCAGAAAAAGCAATACTAGACTACATATACAAAAGAGGAGACCCAGAGGATATATTCACAGTCAACTGGGACATGCTCAACAAAAAACTCCTGAGAAGGTATGCACAAGAATACCCTCCACGAGTCCGTAGATGGCTCAGAAATAGACTAAATATAGGCATCTAAAAAGCGTTTTTTAAGCTAGGCTAGGAGATCTGGCCTCTTCCTTGCGCCGAATAGTAATCTTTAAAATAGATATTATTATTGTTGTATGATTAGAAAGGTGGTATTAAATGCGAAAAATACTCAACCTAAAATTTGGAACGAAAGCATACTGGGATGCTATGCATGCGTTAGACGACCTCAAGAAGACATATGGAGATGCTGTGGAGATACACATCTTTAGGAATGGCCAAGATGTGAACATAATTATAGATGTTAAAGACGAAAAAAAGGTTAGACTTGACGATATTGAAGCAATAAACCATTTACTCTGATCGAGCTTCTCCGTTTTACCTAGCCCAATCAATTTTCTTCTCTATTAATTGGATTATCTCCTCTTCTATGCCTTTCTCTCTCAGCTTACAAAGCGAATATGTGCACGTTAATGGTCCAGTTCCCGATTCCTTTAAAGCTTTTACCAGCATTTCACCCGTCTTTTTCACAGCTTGTAATATACATCGAGTTGAAAGAATTGGTCTATAACCCCCTATCACCATATTTGCGGCGTGTATAGGTAGTATGCTTAGCAAAGCGTTCCTAAGCACACATGGAACCTCAACATAGCCAAACAGAGGATCGCAAGCGAGTCCCTGAAGTGCGAGCATAACGATGCCCACACCACTAAATATTTTTTCAATTCTTTTCTCCATAGACACAGCATTACCGCTTAGCCTAAGATCGATTATCGCGGCTGTAGCCATAGCAATGGAAGTTCCGATTTCCGCTAAGCAACCATGCTGGGCTCCAGCCACAGACATATTATTGGCGATAAATGCGCCGATGGCAGCTGCTGTATAGTGAGCATATAGGTATTCTATGGAATTTTTCCTAAAACCATTTTCCTCGGCAAATACTCTTAAATTCGCGGGAAGTATCCCAGAAGCACCACCTGTAGGTGCACTAACAATAACCTCCATTTCGGAATCAAGAAGCTGGTTGCGTAGAGTGTAACTTAAAAGCCTTTCTGGTATATCTCTTCCATCAAACTTAAAATCTTTTACCTCCGAATGAATATACACGGAGTACTGCCCATACTTAACGCTCCTCACATTGTTCTCCCACATGAGATCCCTAACAAAAGCCATAAATTTTTCTGAGTCTTCGAAAACCTGAGTTTCGTAGCGATAGATGACCTCACCAAACATGTTTGTAGTTAGATCCCCATACCTCCTAGCTAGGTTCTTAGCAAGAGCGTCGAGGTTTAGGTATATGTTAGTGCCCTTCTCAAGAGCATCTCTAAAACTATGGTATCTCCCAAAGTTTCGTAGCGTAGTAGTATCGAAATACACCCAGATGGGAACCTCCGAGCCGAAGAGATCCTCAATATCCTTCTTAAGCTCCTCGCCATCAGGTACAAATTCGGGTGCCTTATAGAAATCACGGATATTTTCAATGCCTCTGCCCACCCCAGGCTTGTGCAGTATAGCCCCAGCGATGCTGATCACACCGCCTCCTAGCGAATGGAAGTTGAAGGAAAACTGGTAATTCTTCTTTCGATACTCAGTGAATATGGCTAGGCCATAGGATCCAGAAAATTGGCCTTTGGTTAACCCTATGTTCCTATGACGCAAAAGATCATCTTCCCTCTCGTACTTGTTCATAAGCAGTTTTTTATAGGCATCGAGTTTCTTAAGACCCTCGGCATCGAAGTATACTCCCATAAGCCCCAAAATTGTTGCTCGGATTGTTCTATGACCAATAAAGGATAGTCTTTCACGCTTTGGATCAGAACAGATAATAGATATCGAAAGCGACTCTAAATACTCATCTATGTTTTTCTTAGAAAAACTAGGAAACTCCTCGTCAAGAAATGATAATCTATATGTCAAGTACCCCGCAACGAGTGGGGCGGAGGTATGAGAACTCGAAGGACCAAGAATAGGTTTTAGAACCTGGTGCACAGTCCAAATCTTCCCCAAACCCATCACCAAGAATCGACATTGACAAATATATTTTTTAAATATAACTAGTGGCATATAATATAGATTATTGGTGGTTCGATGCCATTGAAAATCGTTGTCTCAAACGTGGAATCTATGGATATAATCCTAGCACATATATTCTCCAAACTAGTGGAGAACCTTGGTAGCAATATAGTCTTGGTAGAATCTATTGATGGTTGGGATGGGAGTAATGTGAGGATTGTTGTTAGACATAAGACTGACGAGGTAATCGATAAGATCTTCGATTCGATAGAAGAGGTAGAGAGGAAGTACTCATCGCCAGCAACAATAATACCACAAATAGTGAGTCAAGATGAAGTTTAGGTCGTACCTAGACAAGCACCTCATCCTTAGGAAGGAGGCGATGGTAGATCTCAATAATGGTGCATATAATAAGGCAGTATCAGCACTTTGGTTCTCTCTAGAAGCTCTTTTCCGAGCTCTGCTTATTCGTGAAGGAAGAACCCCACCGGATAGACCTGGAAAGCTGATCAGCTACACTATAAAAAGTTTTTTCTCGCATATTGATAACCTAGAGCGCTTTGCTCGCATAGTGAACACTCTATACACAATGCGCACGCAAGTTGATCACAGGGATAAAATTGCCACTAAAGTTTATGCAGAAAAGGCGTTAAATCTGTACAGAGAAGCTCTCGAAATAATAACCAAGGTCTACCGCATAACGCAACAATCATAAGTAAAGTGGCGCAGAAGTTGCAAAAAATAGTCCCGCGACAAACAACTCTAGATATGCCTTTCTATATGCTAACTTTAAACAGTTATGATCTGGGGGTGGAGCCAAAGCTGTGGTAAGTGAGGACACCAAAATGAGCAATACTACAAAATACAGGTCTCATATTCCTCCCTCTTAGATCCATATTGGCTATGGTCGACGATAAGCACGTGATCTCTGATTGAGTATAGGCTGTTTTCAAATTTTCTAGCATTTAAATTTTTGTGATATATTATATATAGTTTTTTAGTGATGATGTTGGGTTGATGCGAATGGAGGGAGCCGTACAAACAATCCAAGTTGTATTTCCAGAGAGACCAGTATACATAGACAACATAATTCTTGAGCTAGCACAAAGACTACTAAAACTGTTTGGTGGGCGTATTCGTTCTGTTGAGAGGTTTGATGGTTGGGATGGTAGCAATGTTAGGATCGTTGTTAGGGATGCAAGCATAGAGGACAAGATAATCGAGGCTATCGTCGAATTTGAAGAGGAGAGAGGCATACTGGGAACAATACTACCAGAAATAACGGTAGACCTCAATGACATTTGTGGATAGGTGCCTGGAAAAAAGCAAAGTCTGTTTTGGAAGAGATCATCGAGGAAGAAGAAACTCATCCTTATAAACAAATTGTGGGCATATGGGAAGTCATAGAGCAACTACTTAGGGCGATAATATACGCCTACAGAAAAGTTACATATGAAAAACCACAAAAACTAATTAGTATGCTACCAAGGCTAGTGAAAAAGGCGAGAAACAAGGAGCTCATAATATCATTGCAGAAGGCCTATGCGAAAAGAAAACGTATAGTCCACAAGTCAAATATTCCCGATAAGGCAAAACTAGAGGAAATGAAAACTGAGTTTTGTTTCGCAGCACAAAGATTATTGAATATTCTAAGAGATAAGGGATGCGAAGTCAAAGACCTTCTAAAGGGGATGGAGCTTCTCTGTAGAGGTATCTATGAATAACACCAGGACTTTTTGATCCCTCAAAAGACCATCATGATGCTGCTCTAGCCATGTATATGTCAATCTTCAAATGTATTCCGGCCTCAGTTGATGAAAGCTTACATCATCCATATAGCATTGGACTTCAAATTTGGTTGGTATTTTAACTGACATTCATGTATTTTATTTCTAGGAGTAGCAGGGGGTTCTGTTGCCAGTTTCGATTTTAGTCAAACACAACCTAGCTATGCCCCTCGACGACGCCGTACTATTGCTTTCAAGGAAATTGTTTTGTGTACTAAGCAACAACCTGTTGCTCGTTGAGAGTTTTGAGGGGGCAGACGGCTCGAATGTCCGTATTGTCGTCAAGGAGAAAGATGATGATGTCATCGAGGCTATCCTAAAGGTAGTTAGTGATGTGGAGAATGAGCTGGGAGTTGTAGGCCTGATATTCCCCGACATAGTGACCCAAGATGAAATTCGACGTTTATCTTAAAAAGCACAAGATATTAAGGGTGGAAGCCGAAAAAGATCTCTCTGTGGGTCTGTATAATAAGGCGATATCGGGTTTCTGGTTCTCATTAGAAGCTTTGATGAGGTACCTACTAACAAAGTCGGGTAAAATCTCTCCTGAGCGTGCAGGGCCACTAATCTCAAAGTTCGTAAACATTATTATAGGCGATCTGAGGAGAAAGCGTGCATTGAGAGACATTCTCAATAGGATCTACGCACGCAGAAGAGAAGTTGATCATCGACGTAAACTGGCGGATAAGAGATACGCTGAGGATACCTATAAACTATATATGAAAGCCCTGGAGATTATTAACGAAGAGCTTACAAAAAATACCACGAGAAAGCCCCCAGATTGTATCTGGGG
>Ga0190313_1001682_pt1 | contig 11674 bp, 8 predicted proteins | sample 4870071011_MG_FD_169989 | JGI IMG/M metagenome (GOLD analysis project Ga0190313, IMG submission 169989) | Hydrothermal vent sediment bacterial communities from Southern Trench, Guaymas Basin, Mexico - 4870-07-10-11_MG | ecosystem: Environmental > Aquatic > Marine > Hydrothermal vents > Sediment ...
GGCAGAGAAAATCATTAAGTACTAGACCTTTTTTAAATCCTTACATAAATATTTAATACTAACCCCGATTTAATAACTTAATAAGTGATTTAAATGAATGGTTAAGAGGGAGGGTTATTTGTCCACCGAGAAGAAGATGATCTGGGGTGTTGAGCCCACCCGTATAACAATAGCCGGTGTAGTCATAGCTATTATAATGACGATACTTGCGCCACTTATTATGACACTTATGTACGGCCTTGTATGGCCTGATACCTTCCTTGAATGGGTATGGGCTTGGCCTGGCCTGATCTTCTTACTTGTTATAGGAGTATTGAACTTATTAGTGAGAGCAATACTTTCGATCTTTGGTAGGAAAGTAGCGTTAACGGTTGCTGATGCTGTACTAATCTATATAGCTATAAGCGCTAGCGCTGGTTTTGCTTTTTCTTCAAGCTTCTTACTAGGACACTATGCCTATATGGTGTATTCCTCCCCATCGATCACAGACTATGGCAAGCTTATGCCTGATCTATGGGTTCCTAAAGGAAATATTACAGTAGCTGGTCAATCAATACCTGCTTTAGCACCTATGTTCAACAATACTGCTCGTGAAATAATGCTTCAAGACCCTAACTGGTTTGGTGTAGTACTTGGTGCTTGGCTTCCATCACTAGCACTATGGATCGCAGTATTTATCTTCCTCTCTATTGCACAGATTGGCGTAGCGTTAATGTTTCGCAAACCATGGATTGATGAAGAAATGCTCCCATTCCCATACGCGCAAATGGCTGTAGAAGTTATGAGAGCAACTGGTTTCCGCGGCGTATGGGAGCATCGTGGTTTCTCAAAAATAATGTTTGCCTTTGGCTTTCTCATAGGATTCGCCGTATTATTACCTAATCTATTAGCGTCTCTAAAGATTATAGAGGTACCTTCTCTCTACGGGACGTTATTAGTCTCACAATATGGTGGCTATGATTTATCGCCAATTATAAAGAATAATATAGCGTTAATGGTAACCGTCTCACCATTATTTATTGGATTAGCATTCTTATTACCAATGGATGTGCTAATAACAGCTATAGCATGGTATGTTATAATGTATATTATTCTACCGCCAATTGAGCTTAGCCTAGGAATAGTCCCAGCAACACAAACACAAGATGCACATACAAATTATTTCACGATTGGGCACTGGTATGGTCTCATGCCACACATGATCACACGTGGTATAGCAATAGGTTTTCCAATAGCGTGGTTTGTATTAGCATGGAGACATTTAAAGAGATTCAAAGAAGACAAGGAGGTTAAATTCGGTGTATTGCTTGGCCTGGGTGGTTTCATAATTACCTGGATATTACTAAGTATTAGTGGAGTAGAAGCACCAATCGCCTTACTAATAGTATTCATTGTACTCATGCTCTATATTACATGGATGAGGATCAGAGCTGAAAGCACATGGACAACAGCGATCTATACCTATGGGCCTTGGTGGCACGAGTTCCTAGTACTACCGTGGCTACCATATCGTTTCAGCGGTAAATGGTATAGTAAGGAAGCATTTGCAGCCGCTGCTTCATTCTACCCATTAGTAACAGATCGTACACTAGCAACAGTGCCTGGCCCCGCTGTTATGGAAGGCTTTAGATTAGCTAAAGTAGCTGGTGTCCGAACACGAAATGTTGTAGCAATTGGTTTATTAGCTTCAATACTAGGTGTTATAATAGCTTTCACAGTTAACCTATGGGGAATGTATAATTATGGGCTTCACTTCACAGTAGGTGGTCAATGGACTGGTTCACCAGATACGAACTATGAACCTAACTGGGTCGATACCATGGTTCATCAAAACTATATACAGCACATGAGTAATGATCACACACTATGGCTTCCACAATTCATAGTGGGTATAGTGCTTGGATTCCTACTAGTATTTGCCCGTACAATGTTCCCCGGTATACCATTTAATCCGATAGGTATATTGATCGGTGATATGCCGGTAACGGGACTATTAATGTTTGTACCAAACATTATAGCGTTAGTGGTTAAGTCGATTGTTATAAGAATACTTGGTGTTGAGGGTTACGAGAGACTTATTGTGCCATTAATGACTGGATTAGTAATATCAAGCTTCATAATGATATGGGCATCATACGTATTGTCAACGTCTTAGAATACTAGTTTTTTAATCATCAGCTTAGCTTCATATATCATTAGTAGTAAATATTGGTGTATTTACATGGAAGATCTTATATACTCTATTGACGTGTTTGGTGACTTGTGGCATGGGTGAGGAGTATAAGTCGGGTTTTACATGGCGTGTAGTGCTCGCGATAGTGTATGGCGTCCTTGTCTTTGAGCCAGCGGCTATATGGTTGAATCTCGTAGCAGGTCTTAATCCATGGCAGATCATCAACTCCGCCGAGTATACCACACTCTTATTATTCACAACCATAGCGGTTATAATGGGTGCTAAACTAACTCGTCAAGAAGCATTTATACTCTTCAGCAACGTTGGTACAACGATTTCTGAAAGCTTATTTGGTGTAAACCTTATACTAGCATGGTATATAGCTACAAGTGAATTAGCTAGAAGCTTTGGATTATATGGTTTGATACCATCCTGGTACGCACCTACAGCACCAGATATACCACGTACATTGTTCCAAGCAGTATTTATACCGCCATTAATAGTTGCTATAGTCTCGGCTTTATTAACTAAGGGTATGGACTTAAGCCTTGCCTACGTATTATATCGTATATATGCTGTTGAGGAGAAACTACCATTCCCCGGAGCCCGTGTATGGGCTGAGTCAAGCATAGTATTGGCCGAAAAACATATCTGGAAAGACAAAGCCCGCGTACTAGTTAGCGTAGCTGTATTCAGCTTCATCTACGCCTTTCTTCTCTATGGTATATGGTTTATCACTGGAGTACAATTATTACCTGTACCATGGGCTGATGTTACGCCGTTTTTAGAGTCGGCTGGGCTCTACGGTGCTAGCCTAGGTTTTAGTCTAGATCTACTACTTATTAGTGTTGGGATGATCATGCCATGGAGAGTAAACATGTCAATATTTATTGGCGGAGTATTCGCCTACTTATTCCTTGCACCATATGCTGTATCGCAGGGATGGTTTACGCTTTGGAGGCCGGGCATGAATCTTGGGGATATATTCCAGTATAGTCTGATACAACTATTTGTAGGACCGCTTATAGGGCTTAGTTTTGCAGCTGGTTTAGCGCCAATGATTATTAACTGGAGAAGTGTAGTCCGCGTATTTAAGCCTCCCAAGATCAGGAGAGAGGGTGGAGTTGAAGAACCACGTGTATTCGGCATGCCACTTACAAGATTCGCGTTAATGATCTACTTAATCTCAGCTACGGGTCTTAGCTTCTTCGTATATTATCTAATCTATATAACCGAGCCACAATTCGCTACGCCACATTTCCTTCTCCTATTTATTGTATTAATAGTCGGTTTCTCAGCGTTATTCCAAATAGCTAATACACGTGCTATCGGCGAAGCAGCTGTTGGTATCAACTTACCATATGTTAAAGAGGGAGCATTACTAGCTAGTGGTTATCGTGGTATAGCAGCTTGGTTTACGCCAATATATGTCTATGGAGGAGCTAGTGGATGGACGGCCGTATACGTGGCTTGTGACTGGACTAATACACGTAAAAGCGATTATTTGAAAGCATACTTTATAGCATTTCCATTGACTTATCTAATGGGTTTTATATACGCTGATCTATTTTGGCGTATAGCGCCAATACCAAGCTCGACATATCCAGCAACAGCTATTTTCTGGCCAATAACGGCTATGTGGACACTATTGTGGCCGGCATGGTCTAGTGGTAGACTAGGAGCTGGTGGTAATGAGTTAGCCTTGGCACTACTTAACCATTTCAAGAACTGGCAGACACATATAATTGTGCCAATGGTTATCGGCGCAGTAGTAGTTGCTGGTGTTAAAGCACTTAATATCCCATTCGAGCTAGTAGGCTTCACGATCGGTTTAAGCCAGCCAATAGCTTACACAACAACAATGTTTATCGGAGGCCTTATAGCTAGGTTGATCGAGAGAAAGAAGGGCGTTGAATGGTTTCGAGAATATGTGGCAGTAATCTCGGCCGGCCTAGGACTTGGCGAAGGCTTGATGATCTCTATGGCTGTATCATGTTCACTGATTATAAAAAGTCTTTGGCTATACGTTTATTAATGAATAGTTTTCTTCACAATAAATTATAACAGGTAAATCAAAGAATTCGGGCGGTCTGGAATGGATAGATATGTAGTAATTGCATTATTCGTGTTAATAATCATGTTATCAAACACACCACCTATCCATGCTCAGACAAGCTATAGAGTATACGCATTTGTGTCAACAAACTCTCCTATTTACCTACCGGGCCAGAAACTCGTCGCAGAAATATATATTTATCCATCCGTCCCCGAGGAGAAACAAGCAACTATAAAATTATACTTCATAAATCTCCCTAACGCCCCATCAATACCTGATATAACGTTGACTATACCATCTAGTAATGAGAAGAAATTCCTAATGATAAGTTCACAACCAGTAACAATACCGGATGTAGACGATGGCACTTACTATTTGAAAATGGAGATCTGGGTTAATGGGCAGAAAATCGCCGAGGACACGGTTGATTTCTGGATAAGACATGGGCCACCATCTGGTGTTGAACCAATAATATTGTTTGTATGGCATAATCATCAAGCACCAAACTATTATCCCGATGGCACATTCTTCTCTAGGTGGCATATAGATCATTTCTTCCAAGATGGTTTAAAACCTTATTTTACGCTAGACATGGCTTATAACAAGTCAATATACCCGGATATGGGTACTTATTACCTACACTATTACCTCTTAACTAAATACCCACATGTAAAAGCTAATTTACATTATAGCCCAAGTCTTATCTACCAGTTAAACTATGCCGCCACTCATGGATTTAAAATATTTGATCAGAGGACAAGCCGTTTTAGAACAGTATCGCCAAACGATACATTAGCGCGAGTAATACGTGATTTCTTTAAAGGCTTGAGAGAGCTGCATGAAGAGGGACGCGTATATATAATGACGTCTTGTTTCGCGCACACGATCATGGGATATTACATGGACAAATATGACGTCGATAAACTAATTAAATATGATATATCGCTTGGCATGAACTGGACATCGAAACTCATAATATCAACAGACGCTATCTGGACCCCTGAAATGGCTTGGAGCGATAAATTAACCCCGATCTACCTAGATCTAGGGATAAAGTACACAGTATTAGACGGCACTTACCACTTCCCCGGAGCACAAGGTGATAAAGGAACTATTTTTGAGCCGTACATTGTAAAGGATCAGTCTGGACGCGAGCTAATAGTATTTTTCAGAGACCAGGTTATAAGCGACGGTGATATAGGATTCACCAATAATGACTGGGACGAACCACGTCAAGCTGATCGCGATGCACGTAAGTTCTATTACGATATATACAATATTCATTCTTTCAAAAACTATAAATACCCACCAATAGAGGTTGTAGCGGCGGATGGGGAAAACTGGATGTTATTCGCACCATCAACAGCTAATGGTGCCTTATTCCTTGACCGACTATATAGGTATATAGAGTCACTTACATTTCAAGGTATTATGAGAAGTGGTACATTCGAGGATGCTGTAAAAGCTCATCCGCCACAAAGAGTCTTAACACATATACCATCAACTAGTTGGCTTGGAAGTTGGGGTAAATGGACTACTGAGAAAGGCGAAGAACATAGGGAGGCGTGGGAGAAAATGGATAATGCTATAGCGATGTATAAGAGCCTACTATATTATAAGGAAATAAGTACTTATGACCGATTTATACACGAGATCTTAATTAATAAATGGTTTAATGACAGCGTAGTAGCACTCATACATGCTATGGATAGTGATTTCTGGTGGGCCGAGTTCTTCTCAATGTCATATATCAATAGATGGTTAGAAGCATTCGATGACTATATGAGTAAGTTATTCAGCATAAAAATAGTAGTTACCACTGAGCCCGAATACCCAGTTACTAATGTCGAGAATAAAGTCTATGTAACAATATATAATAACAATGACTATGTAATGAGAGATACAAGTATATACGTGGGCATAAGAGGATATAGTTCAACAGTTAAAAAAGCAAGTATTAATCCGGGCTCCTCATACACTATAGAATTAAGCTTTAGCCCAGACTCGCCTGGTAAGACTAGTGTGATAGTTAGACTATACAATCCAGCGACAATAATTAATGGTAAAACTTATTACGTCATAGATAAACAATATGGTTTAACAATATACGAGTCAGCAGATCTATCGGTAAAAACACTCGCTAATGCCCCTAATAATGCTATAGCAGGCCTACAACCCACGCCACCCGGCGAGTATACATTCACGGTTATAGTCTATAATATTGAGAAGAAAAGCACTGGATACGATATACCAGTTAAAGTCACATTATTGATCGGTGGCAAAAACTATACCAAGGAAACAACTATTGACAAAGACGAATACTCGACAACCATAATATTCAAAGTATCACTAGAAGAAGGCGATTATCCGTACAAAGTTATAGTGTCTTCGCCATACGATCCAAATACAGGTAACAATGTTTTCAAAGGCGAAATAATAGTATCTGCTGGTACAGCTACATCTTCAACAACTAATGCTACAATATATCTATTATATGCAGTTATTGGTTTATGGGTGGTAGTAGCTATATTGTTAGTAATTAAGATAATGATGAGGAAGAAAAAATGAAGAAAAGCGGAGAAGCTAGAATAATTGAGAAAATATTAGTTGATAAAGCCCAAGTCATACATGATCAGGGAGGAGCGGTCATCCTAGAGTTTAACCCTGGTTATCCACTAAAATATTTTTTCATAGGTAAACACTATGTTGGTCTAACGAGTGAGACCTACTATGTAACAATAGCTGTTCACGAATTCAACGGGGATACAAAGGTTAAAGGACGAGCTAGAATAGTTGTTAGAAAAGGATTTCTCGGTTTAGGTTCAAAAGTAAAACTTGTTCAAGCCGAGGAGTCTATAGGCGAGAAAATATCTAGTTTGGTAGTGAATAGAGAATTTAATAAGAGAATACTAAGGACTCCGTATGAGGAAATAGTTGTACGTATAGCTGATAAGAAAGAAGTATCTCCACAACTTGGTAGTGGTAAAGCATTAGTTATAATTGGTAAAACAAGTATTGTAAACACATTATTCCCTAAAAGATTCTTTGAGAAAATAATATTTTTCAACATAGAATTTATGGATAAGTTGATCAAGACTTTATGTCAATGATAATATCTCTAATCTCAACCGTTTGTCTCTCTTCAACACGCTCGACTTTGCCATCTCTAATATAAACTACTCTATCGCTAACATCGATCATCTTCAAATCATGAGTATTAGTTATAACCGTTACATTCCTTTTCAGCGAGATATCTTTTAACAAGTTAATGATCTGCTTACCGGTTACGAGGTCTAAGTTAGCTGTCGGCTCATCAGCAAGTATGATCGCGGGGTCATTAGCTAATGCACGGGCAATCGCTACTCTTTGTTGCTGACCACCGCTAAGCTCGAATGGGCGATGATATATCCTCTCACCAAGCCCTACTTGTTCTAGTAACTTCTTAGCTTTCTCGATCCTCTGCTTCCTAGGTATACCAGCAAAGATCATCGGCAAAGCCACATTATCTAAAGCTGTTAAGTACGGTATCAGGTTGAAGGTTTGGAAAACATAACCGATCTTTCTATTTCTAAAATAAGCTAGTTTCTCTTCAGGTAGCTTGTAAATGTTTATGCCCTCAACAAATACTTCTCCTTTAGTAGGTTTATCAAGGCCTCCGATCATGTTGAATAATGTTGTTTTACCGCTACCGCTTGGACCTAGTATTGATAGGTATTCGCCACGGTAGATCTCTAGATTGATGCCTTGGAGTGCTTTTACAACTCCTCCTCTCAAATAATAGTATTTATGAAGATCGACTACTTTGATAATTACTTCTCTCACTCTTCAACCACCGCCTCAATATCTCTTCTAAGCTCGATCTTCTCTATTTTACCATCTCTAATCCATATAATCCTATCACTAACATCAACCATTTTCAAATCATGTGTAGCCGTCACTATAGTTACGCCGCTCTCCTCGTTAAGCTTCTTTAGTAAATGTATTACGTTTAAACCAGTTGTTAAATCAAGGTTTCCAGTAGGTTCATCAGCTAATATGATCGATGGATCATTAGCAAAAGCACGTGCTATAGCAACACGTTGTTGTTGACCACCACTAAGCTCGTGTGGTTTATGATGCATGAACTTACTAAGTCCTACCTGTTCTAATAGTTTACGGGCTTTCTCAATAGCTTTATCATATGGTGTACCGACGAAAAGCATCGGTAACATAACGTTTTCTAATGCGGTTAAAACTGGTATCAGGTTAAACGTCTGGAAAATATATCCTATCTTATTAGCACGAAGCCATGCCAACTCATAGGCGTCAAGCATAGCTATGTCTACCCCATCGATATAGACTTTTCCAGAGGTGGGACGATCTAGTCCACCTATCATGTTAAATAATGTTGTTTTACCGCTACCACTGGGTCCCATGATACTAACGTATTCGCGGCGTTTAATACTAAAAGTGACGCCATCAAGCGCTTTAACTATAAACTTGCCCATTCTATAGTATTTCTTCAAATCAATAGTTTCGACGACAAACTCTAGTTTACGTGTAACACTCTTGGTTTTTGCCTCGATCTTAGCCATCTCTATTTACACCTCTACACGTAATGCTTCAACCGGGCTTAGTTTAGCTGCATGGTATGAAGGGTAAAGTGTAGCTATTACGCCTATCAATATTGATACGCCAATAGATTTTCCGAGAAGATATATTGGGTCTCCAGAACCACCCATACCATATCCGATAGCTAAGCCTAGTAGGTAGCCTAGGAAACCGCCTATTATCGTTAAAAACAATGATTCTAGCATGAGGAGCTCGAAAATATGTATATCGCGTGCACCAAAGCTTTTCATAGTACCTATCTCGTGGTATCTCTCACCAATAAGTATTAATAACGAGTTCATAGTACCAGCGATCGCCACTACAATAGCTGTAATACTTAGTAATGTGGTGTATATGGAAACTGCTTCGGGGGGCATACCAGACGCTATAATAGGTGCTAGTAGTTCTAAACTGACCATATACGCTATACTAGCAGTGATCGCTACTATCACGACAAATATTCTTCCAAGTCTAAGCCTAATACTATGGATAACCATGTATAAGGCTTCATTCAACGATAAAACGGTTTTTTCAAACTCTTCCTTATCCCCCATATACATGCTCACCAATACTCTACATACATATTTGACGTAAACGTGTAAATAAATGTTTAACCATATAGTAAGACCCAATAGATACGACTATATACTAGTTCTACGGGTATACTTTATTACTGATGCTTTAAATAAATATTTACATCAAAACACGGCGGTGAACCCAGTGTCTTCTGAGAAAATACTACAATGTCCATGTGGTAAAGAATATCGCTCACCAGATGAGTACAAGATTGTCTTCCTCAAGAAAAACCAGTGCGAAATAGACATATTATGTGCAAATCCAGCCTGCCATCTCAAGGAGCTAGGATATGTAAAGTTTAAAGTAGATCGTGAGAAAGGAAAGGTATTGATCGAAGTAGCTGCTTTCTACCCACCATACGTTACATGGAATGCCACGAGAATGGGTAGAGATGAAGCATTAAAACTACTAAACGAGCATCTACGCTATATTGTCGAGAAAAGAATTGACTGGAAGAAAATAGTTGAAGAAGCACCGGATAATTGTAGCACCTCTATATCCCTTAGGGAGACCGAGGAGAAATAGATACTGGGTTGGTGACTCGTATCTATGAATACTTCGTCACTAGTACCAGTTAGTATAATAGATTACGTTGAAGCTTACCTCGTCCTAGATAAACCTGGTTATAAACCCGGTTCAGAGGCACGTATAAATATATTAATGAAAAGCATTAAAGGTGAGCAAAAGAAAGTAGATGTGACAGTAAAGGATCCGCAAGGTAATATAATACATAGTGGTAGTATAGAGCTTAGCTCTAATCTAACGGATATTGATCTAGAATATAGTGTGCCGGAGAAACCCGGTACTTATAAACTAGTATTAGAAGTTAATGGTAAGAAGGCTGATGAGGTAGAATACGTTGTATATGATACCTCGATTAGAAAACCAGTGTTATTCACAATTGTTTGGCATCATCATCAAGCACCTAATTACCTGCCAGATGGTCGAATACATGGCCCATGGGCATACATCTATGTATGGGGTGATCAGTTAAAACCGTATGGTAAAGGACCATATCATTATCACGCTATAATGCTTAAACAACACCCGGGTTTCAAGTCAACATATAACTTAAGCCCTAGCTTATTAGCTCAGTGGAGAATGATCGTCGAGAAAGGTATAGTGTTTGAGGATGGTAGGAGGTATCCGCCGGATTCATGGGAGGCTAATATGGTTAAAGAAACGTTAGAATTGTATCGTGAAGCACTACGTAGGGGTCAAATAGACGTTCTAACCAGTATATATGCACATACAATAGCTGGATTCCTTGTAGAGCTATTGAACATGGATGATATAGTTAGAGAAGAGATCAGTTATGGTATGAGAATTACTAGAGAAGTCATCGGCGAAGACTATGAACCAAAAGGTATATGGACGCCGGAAATGGCTTTTTCAATGAAACTAGTCCCAATATACAACGATCTAGGCATCGAATATACTGTCTTAGACGATAAACACCATTATATGGGCGCTGAAGGAGATAAAGCTGGACCTTACCAACCATATTTACTAATAGATCGTTCTACGGGTAAACACGTTATAGTATTCTTCCGTGACCATGTTTTAAGCGATGTATTAGGGTTTAAAAACATATTTAATAGCGAGATCCATGCTTGGAGGAACGCTTACGAATTAAGCTATCAGATCCTACGGAAATGGTTTAACGCCGAAGTAAAAACACTAGTACTTGCACTTGATGGAGAAAATTGGATGGTATTCTCTAAAACACCAGCTTTAACCGCTTACTTCATGGATAAACTAATCGTCTATCTTGAAACACTAGATGATACTGGGTTCCTCAAACTATCTACACTACGGAAAATAATTGAGGAATATCCTCCAAGAAAAATACTCTACAGTATACCAACTAATACATGGCTAGGTACTTTCCGTAAATGGCGTGGCGAAGTAAGTGATCACGAGAAATACTGGGTTAAAGTATATGAGTCTTATCGAAAACTAAAAGCTTATGAGAGGATAATAATGGGTCGTGACGAATACTGTGAGAAAATACGATGGGCTCTTTGGCATGCACTTGATAGTGATTATTGGTGGGCAGAATTCTGGAGCCCCCGGATCATAGATGCTTGGCTTAAACAAGCTAATGACGTACTTGATGATAGGTTATCACGTATAAGGATCAAGGATGTTAAAACAACTAGTGAGTCATACGAGAATACTGAATCAACAATTGTTGTCGAGGTTGTGAATGATCTTAATAAAGAAGCATATTTAACGATACAACTAATAGGTTCTGGGACTATGGTTGATGAACAAGG
>Ga0190313_1001683_pt1 | contig 11670 bp, 14 predicted proteins | sample 4870071011_MG_FD_169989 | JGI IMG/M metagenome (GOLD analysis project Ga0190313, IMG submission 169989) | Hydrothermal vent sediment bacterial communities from Southern Trench, Guaymas Basin, Mexico - 4870-07-10-11_MG | ecosystem: Environmental > Aquatic > Marine > Hydrothermal vents > Sediment ...
CAGCGGGAGCCAGACGAACCATAGGAGCTTCGGGAGGTTGCGGATCAGGGATTTCTTGAGGTCCATGAGCTCCCAGAAGGAGACCACATGGAATCCGAAGATGTACTTGCCCGGTGTATAGCCGAGTCTCGCCTCCATCGGAACGGCCATGGCGTACCAGATTATGCCTGTGAGAATCACGGTGTTGAACGGGGTTACGCAGTTCATAAGATACATGAAGACCCATGCCACGCCGGTGGAGATGAACCAGTCTATGAAAGCGGCCCCGACTCTCTTGAGCCAGTGCCTTTTCAGGTGCGCATTCTCTCCTATCCCTTCTATGGCCGTCTTCATCGGGGATAGAATGATGTGCTGGTATAAATAGGTGTTGAAGGAGAGAAAAGGTTAAATGATTGGCTGGGCATACGGGTCTGTGTCGTCGATTGAAGAGAGTTCGGGGCAGAATAGAATCTCTCCGAGATGTTGTGCTCATGGCAGGAAATACGATATAATCCCTCCACAGGGCTTTAAAGAGGTGGTTAAACAATGACCAAAAAGGAGTATTTTGCCCTCATAATAGTCATTTCAAGCACTCTGATATTTCTTCTTGTCTGGCTAAACAACATAGGCATGACATCCTCTCCATCCATTGTGAATATAGTGCATACTGTCGGTGCGGCGATTCTGGTAAGAGGGATTATATTTGCAGAACTATGGTCCGAAGATGCAAAGAGAATTCCTTTAACAACTTCAACAGGGTATCCTCTTCTTGTAGTGCTATCGCTAACGGCAATAATCTCTTATGGTACAATACAGTTTTCTCTTGGCATTGACTCCGGATTGCCGTTAATGTTTTCCCTTCCGGCCATACTGGGAATTACAATTTTCTCCAAAAAAGTCTTATTCTCCAGAGATTCAAAATGGATACCTGAATTTACTATTGCCTATCTTCCTCTTGCACTGCTCTTACTACTTGCAGAAAAAAATTCAATACCCAACAACTATGTTTATCCAATCTTTCTTGCAGTCATGGCCACAACAGGCTTTATTTACCTGTTCCAGTCCAGAAGCGGCCTTGAGAACGCCTTCAGAGCGATATACTTCCTATCTGTGGCCGAGGTTGTTAATTTTGAGCTCTTCAAGACTCCTGCAGACTACACCCTCATGAATTCCGCAATCATTGCCGCAACATTCATTCTCATTATGGTCGTCACACAAATACACAGGCTCCAAAGGTGCTCTGAAAAACGGCTAGAGCCTGAAACACCTACAGCTAAAAGAGAAAAGGTTAAATGATTGACTGTGCATACGGGTCTGTGTCGTCGATTTAGGGCTGAGGGTCATGCCATACTGAAAACGACACGAAACAAGGAATCTGGAGTTGGTAACATTCTCAAAGGGCATCGGATATGGAAGAACATAACTCTAACAAACTTTGCATCTTATATGCTGGCGGCGGTTCTCCTTGCCGCTATTGCCTACCTTTTATTTTTGATTGCTGCGGAAACGATATTTCTATTTACTGGGTTTGCCATAACGATAATTTCTCTGAGTTCTTTGACGATCATCTACAGACATAAGAAGGGGAGGAACGGGCCAATACAGGACGAGTACATAAGACTCGATGTTGAGGTATTAAAAGGACTGATTGAAGGCATGGGTTTTTTTGTGGTGATATTTCTACTCTCGGAGGAAACGAAGGCCTCGGTTTACCTCGTGGAAATCATCGGTTTAACGGTTTTGCTACTGCTCTTATTAGTTAATCGGAAGCCTGTTACTTATGTAAGATACAGCTCGGAGGGGTTGAGTTATCGGAGATATCTAAAGCCGAAAATCACAATCAACCATTCATGGGATGAAGTAGTGCAATCTAAAATCAACCAGAGCATCATATACCTTAAATTTTCCAACGGAGACACCTTTAAAATACCCGGCACGAACACGGAAATCGGCCGAAAGGTGGCCGAGGCATATGAATCGTATTCAAGTGGAGATTCGGAGGCATGAAAATGGGAGATGGGGCCAGTGAGGCGTGTAAAAGAGGAATGCTTAGGAAAGTGTTATTGATGGTTGCTATGTGGCTTATACCATCCTTTTTATTCGGTATTTTCTTCCCCTTTCTCCTCTTTGGGGGTGTATTTCTTTCTGTAGTGTCTGCTATAGCGATATTTCTTATGTCCGTTAGCACGGTATCCGTTGACGAGGAAAAAATTACATACTCATTCTATCTAAATACGAAAAGACAGGCGACCCATCTCTGGAGTGAAGTTGCAGAGAGCCGACTCACCCCAACAACCATATTTCTAAAGTTCAAGGATGGCGAATGGGCATCTTTCCCCGGAACAAAGAATCCGGTCGGCCAGCAGATCGCCACTCTATATTTAAAATACCTCAAAGAGCAGGAGGGAGAGGATATAATTATCGATGAACTCTCACATAGGTTATCAAACTATTTTGCGGTTGTCTTTATTGCCACTAGCGCTCTTATACTTCTGCTCTGCTTATTCCTTTTAAAAGAAGTCAGCTTCCCGTGTTTCATACCTGTAGTCATTGGCTTATTGGTAATCTTCCTCCCCTATGCAATGATTCAAAGGCTTCTGATTGCCCGAATGGTGGTAAATGAGGAGCAGATAAAATATTCGCTTGACCAGAAGCAGGAGGAGACGAAAAGGCACTCATGGAATGAGGTTACGAAAGCTAGAATCAGGCCAAGATTCATCTACTTCAGGTTTTCAAACGGAGATGGAATACTGACATCAGGCACAAAAACAGATATCGGCCGAAAGGTAGCCGAGGCATATGAATCGTACTCAAGTGGAGATTCGGAGGCATGAAAATGGGAGATGGGGCCAGTGAGGCGTGTAAACGAGAAATGCTGAGAAAAGTCGCGTTGATGGCTGTAATGTGGCTCACCCTGTCTTTTTCAATTGCTATGCTTTTTTATTTGAATGTAGATAATTTCTTTATTTACCAGTTCATGATATTCGGTACCATCCTTTTCATTGGATTCCTGGTGGCAATAGCGTCCATCTCTGCCAGTGATGTGGTAGTCGATGATGAAAAAATCAGCTATTCCACATACTTTAAGCGTAAGAGAAAACTAACTCATCTATGGAATGAAGTTGCAGAGAGTAGAATAACTCCTGGAAGTATAGTTCTGATATTTTCAGATGGAACACGGGCAATATTTCCCGGCACCCGCACAGTCCTAGGGCAGGAAATCGCTGCAAAATATTTCAAAGAGGAGGGAGAAGGAGAAGAGCCATTAATAGACGAGCTTCCGGAGAAAATATCCAATTATTTTGCTATGATTATCGTGGCTTATGTTCTTATCTTCCTTTTGCTCTATGCTTTCGTTTTAAGACAGATTGGCATTTTATTGTTTTTGCCACTGTTAATTGGGCTGATGATACTACGCTTCATATACTGGATTATCCAACGACTTCTGATTACAAGAATAGTGGTTGGAGAGTATGTCAAATATTCTCTGGATTTGAAGGAGAGTCAAATAAAGACGCATTCTTGGGACGATATCACTACAGCCAGAATCGGGCCAAGATTTATTTACTTTAAGTTCTCAAATGGGGATAAGATCATAATTTCGGGCACAAAAACAGCTATCGGCCGAAAGGTGGCCGAAGCCTACGAATCATATCTAAAAAACTGAATTCCCTTCCTCCCCGCACACCCCGATCTCCTTAACCAGCCTGACCGCCCTTCCGTCGTAACTCAGAACGAACGGCCGCACCTCCACCCCTTTTTTCACGGCCTCCCGGAATACGGCCGCGAACTTCGGGTCCGTTCTCCCGTTGGGTGAGAAGCAGATGCTGTCGTCGCGGAACACCAGGACCAGCAGCATGGCCTTCTGCCCTGCGTCGATCATGTCCATGAGCGTGGGCAGGTGCTTCCTCCCCCTCTCCGTGGGCGCGTCCGGAAAGAGAGCGATTCCGTTCTCCGTGAGCGTGCAGCCCTTGACCTCTATTCCCGTCGTTTCCCCTCTATCCCTGACCATGAAGTCCAGCCTGCTGTGGCCCACCGTCATCTCCGGCCTGATCTCATCCGCTCCGGGGAACAGTATGTTTCTCGCGATGTGCTCGGATATCTGGCGGTGATAGGCCGAGTTGGTCAGAATCCATTTGTCATCGTGTCTGGCCGCTATGAGGTCACATGCCGTTTTCCTCCCCTTTTTCTCCGCCCTCTTCACCAGAACCCTGTTCCCCTCGTAGAGGAGTTCTTTCAGGCGGCCGGGGTCGTGGACATGCACCCTCTCCTCCTTTCCGTCTATTTCCACGATGCCGAGGAAGCGGTTGGGGCGGGAGAGGAAGACACCCTCCGTTCCGCCGGAGATCTCCAGAATCCTGCGGTATTCCATGAGGCCCCATCTCAACAGTCGGGATAAGGTTTTCCCCGCCCGGGCGAAAGATATAAACCGCCTTGCCCTTTACCAGCACCGGATGAATGAGAGGAGCGATAAAAAGGCCCTGTTCCGCAGGCTGGAAACAGAGATTGATGAAATCCTTCGCTCTTCGAGGCCCTACGAAGAGGTATTGCAGGCGGTCTGCGACCTTCTGAAAGAAAGTGTTCCCCACTACGACTGGGTGGGCTTCTACTTCGTGGACCCGAAAAACGGGAACGAACTGGTCCTCGACCCCTTCTCCGGCGAGCCTACGGAGCATGTCCGAATAAAGTTCGGGGAGGGGATATGCGGGCAGGCCGCAGAGACCCGAAATATCTTCGTGGTGCAGGATGTTTCCAAGGAGAATAACTACCTCTCGTGCAGTCCGGAGGTTCGGTCGGAGATAGTGGTTCCCATATTCAAAGACGGAGAAATCGTCGGGGAACTAGATATAGACTCCCACAGGATAAATCCTTTTACGGATGAGGACAGGGAATTTCTGGAAAAGATATGCGAGATGATTTCAGAGGTTTTGTAAGGGGTTGGCCCCGGAAGGGGAGGGAGAGGAGGGTAAAAAAAAGTAGGAGGAGGTTCCCCTTCCGCGGGCTGTTGGACCGTGAGTTATGCGGTGGCCAGCCTTCTGGTCTGAGAGGCCAGATGCCGCATCACCGCTCCTGTGACATTGCTGATCGCGGGCTCCGATTCCAGAGCCGGCGAGGTCCTTATCATGCTCTTCTGGTATGCCTTTACCATCTGGGGCTCGATTTCTATCGTCATCATCTTCATCACCTCTTTCATGTTGTCGCACCGTTTCGATGCTGTCTAAATGGTATGACACCATAGAAATATTTAAATCTTTCTGTCGTTTATGCCCCGTGATAGCCCATGACAGATAAGAAAGAGCCCGAAGAAATAGAGATGAATGCGGCCCAGCTGAAGGTACTCTCCCACCCCTCAAGGCTGAAGATACTGCTTCTGCTCTTCGAGGAAGAGCTCACTCTCAGCCAGATAAGCAGCAGGATGAAGATAACCACTCAGACCGTGCACCACCACATCAGCAAACTGATAAAAGCGGGGCTGGTGGAGCAGACGAGAACGGAACTGAAGGGGAATCTGGTTGAGAAGTATTACAAGGTCCGGGGGCACGGTGTGAGTTCGTCCAGAGTGTGGAAGGAGCTCAGTGAGGAGGAGAAGAAGAGGTACAAACTCTCGACTCTGGGGGTCCTTAAAGGGCTCATAAACCGCTCCATAAGGTCGGTGAACTCGGACGGCGTGAGAAGCGTGCATGTGGGCCAGCTCCTCATAACATCGTTTCCAGCAGAGGACGGTATTCTCTTCGAGGTGAGCCAGATACTGAACGAGGCCAACGAAAAACTGGAAGAGCTGAGCAGAAAAGCGGAGGCGAAGAAGAAATCGGACAACAGGGTCTCGGTGGTCATGAGCATTCTGCAGGAATGAGCGAGGTTTTGCCCTCCGGCCGAAATAGCACAACTTTAAATAGGACAATCAGATTGACGGGCAGGTGATTATATGGACCTAATGGATAATACGATCATGCTCGGAGGCCCTGTGAAGATGCATCCCCGCGTCCTCAGGGCCATGAGTGTTCCCGCAAGGGCGCACAGGGACCCGGACTTTATAGAAATGCTGAGGGAGACAAAGGAACTGCTCCAGTATGTCTTCCAGTCGAAGCAGGATGTAGCCCTGCTCTTCGGCTCGGGCACGGCGTCCATGGATGCTGCGGTCTCCAACATCGTGAAGAAGGGAGACAGAATGCTGGCCATCCACAACGGCAAGTTCAGCCACAGGTTCTACGAGATAGGGAACACCTATGCCGAAGCCGACGAGCTCGCGGTGGAGTGGGGGAAGGCACCCGACATTGATGCCGTGGCCGAGAAGCTGGAAACCGGCGACTACAGGGCTGTCAGCATCTGCATGAACGAGTCGAGCACCGGCCTTACCAATCCGGTAAAAGAGGTGGGAAAACTGGTGAGAAAGCACGACGCTATCTACATCGTGGATGGCATAACAGCAGTGGGTGGCCTCGATGTGAAGCCGGAGGAGATAGGGGCTGACATCCTCCTGCTCGGCTCCCAGAAATGTGTGGCGGGACCCGCTGGACTCTCCGCCGTTTCGGTCTCGGAAAGGTACAAGGAGAGGATGTACACCGACACCACCTACTACCTGAATCTGAAGAAGCATCTGGACAAGATGATGCAGAAGAACGATACGCCGTTCACCTCTGCCATACCGCTTGTTCAAGGTTTCCACGAGGCCCTAAAAATAGTCAAAGAAGAGGGGATTGAGAACCGCATAAAGAGGACGAAGAACATGGCCGAGGCCGCAAGGGCTGCGGTGGACGCCCTTAATCTGGAACTCTTCCCCGACAGGAACTATGCCTCCGACACCCTCTCTGCGATAAACTACCCGGAGGGAATAACTGACAAGGACTTCCGGGGGGTACTGAAGGAGAAGCACGGCGTCGTAATCGCCGGCGGACAGGAGCGCATAAAGGGAAAGATATTCAGGATAGGCCACATGGGGCAGGTGAGAATGGTGGAACTGCTCGGCACCTTCGGAGCCATCGAATCCACACTGCGCCAGCTCGGATACACGAACTTCGTACAGGGAGCGGGCGTTGCGGCGATAGAGGAATACATGTGAGGTGATGGAATGAAGATACTGATTTCAGATGCGGTGGATAAAGCCGCTGTGGAACTTCTCAAAAAGGAGCACGAGGTCACGGAGGTGGAGCCCTCCATGGAGGAGCTGAAAGGGATGATCGGGGACTACGATGCGATTCTCCTCCGCAGCAGAACGAAGCTTACGGCGGACATAATCGAAGCGGGAAAGAGGCTGAAGGTCATCGGCAGAGCCGGGATCGGCGTGGACAACATAGACCTGAAGGCCGCCACGGAACACGGAATAATCGTGGTGAACGCCCCCGGAAGCAACTCCATAAGCGTTGTGGAGCTGACCATAGGCCACATGATATCCATTGCCAGAATGCTGGTGAAGGCGGATTCCCATGTGAGAAGCGGCCAGTGGAACAGAAAGGCCTTCAAAGGGGTTGAGCTCATGGGGAAGACCCTGGGGCTCATAGGCTTCGGAAGGATCGGAAGCGAGGTGGCCAGAAGGGCACAGGTGTTCGGCATGGATGTGATAACCTACGACCCGTATGTCAATAAGAAGATAGCCGACGAAATGGGCGTCGAGATCGTGGAGACAAAGGAAGATGTGCTTAAAAACGCGGACTTCATCTCTATACATGCGCTTCTGACCGATGAAACAAGAGGGATGATATCCGGGCCGGAGTTCGAGATGATGAAGGATTCTGCATACATAATCAACTGCGCGAGAGGGGGCATCGTGGATGAGAAGGCGCTCTACGACGCACTGAAGGCCGGGAAGATAAAAGGGGCGGCCCTCGATGTCTACGAGAACGAGCCCCCTGCTGGAAGCCCTCTGCTGGAACTGGACAATGTGGTGTTCACACCGCATGTGGGCGCCTCCACCAAAGAGGCACAGCTCAGGGCCGGCACCGTGGCCGCAGAGCAGATGCTCATCGCGCTCAGGGGAGAGAGGCCGCAGTTCCTCGTCAACCGTGATGTCTGGAAAGAGTGAGGTGTTCCCATGGACATAGTGCCGTTCAGAGGCATACATTACAACAGGGAGAAGGTGGATGTTCAGAGGGTCTTCTCCCCTCCTTACGACATAATATCCCCGGAAGAGCAGGAGGAACTCTACAGAAAAGACCCTTACAATGTGGTTCGTCTGGTTCTGGAGAAGATGTACGACACGGACACCGAGGAGAACAACAGGTACACACGCTCCGCGGCCACCTTCAGGAAATGGCTGGAAGAGGGGATACTCGTGCAGGACGAGGAGCCGGCCATCTACATCTACGAGGAAGAGTACACCATTCACGGCCAGCATAAAAGGATGAGGGGCTTCATGACCCGGAGTCGGATCTACGACTACGAAGAAGGGGTGGTTCTCAGGCACGAGCACACACTCAAAGGGCCCAAGGTGGATCGTCTGAACCTGATGAGGGCCTGCGGCGCGAATTTCAGCCAGATATTCATGCTCTATCCGGACAGGGAGAAGGAGATAGATGCCGTGCTGGATTCCGAGGCAGATTCGCGGCCTCCCGAGTTCGAGGTAAAGGACGACAACGGAGACTGGCATCGGATGTGGATAATGACGGACAGGGAGAAGATAAAGCGGATAGTGGAGCTGATGAAACCGCTCAGCGTTTACATAGCCGACGGCCACCACAGGTACGAAACCTCCCGAATATATCGGAACGAGATGAGAGAGAAGTACCCGGATTACACGGGAGAGGAGGCGTTCAACTTCAACCTCGTTCAGTTCAACAACCTTTACAGCGAGGACATAACGATCCTGCCGACATACAGGCTCATGTACGATATGGAAGAGGAGAACGCAGCACCGGAGAAGATAAGGGAAAGGGCCTCGGAGAGCTTCGAATGGGAGACTGTTGATTTCGGCTCGGACGACAGCGGAGAGATGGGGCTCGAGGTCTCGAGGAAGCTGACGGAAGCGGATTCGAACGGAAAGAAGGCCTTCGCTCTCTACTTCTCGTCGGATGCGGAGCACTACCACCTGCTCACCCTGAAATCGCTGGACATCGCGGACAGGATCTCCCCTGACAAGCACATAAGCCTCAGGTATCTGGATGTCTCCCTGCTTCACGATGTCCTGATAAAACCGGTGTTCGGCATCGACCAGAGCAACCTTGAAAAGCACATACACTACACCCCTTCCCCGGAAAAGGCCGTATCCTCGATCAGGAGCGGAAAATATCAGGTGTCGGCGTTCCTCAACCCGACCAAGCTCACGGAACTGAAGGAGGTGTCCGAGGCCTTCCAGAACATGCCGCAGAAGTCCACATACTTCTACCCCAAGCAGATAACCGGCCTCGTGTTCAACCGCATCGACCCTGAGGAGAGAGTGGACAGGCTCTGAGGACAGAAAATCTTATATGAGGTGCCTGTATGGTGAAGGTGAGTTCCATGAAGAGAAGAATCGATAAAGACACGAAAGGGGCTATTTCCATGCTCATCGCCCTTCTGATAGTCGCAGTGCTGCTGGCCATCTCGCTTGCGGGCATATATTACCTGCAGAAGCCAGTGAACGAAGGGCAGGACATTCCCGTGGTTGAAGAGGGGGACACCGTCAAGGTGGATTACATAGGCACCTTCGAGGACGGTAGGGTGTTCGACACCACGCTTTACGATGTGGCGAAGGACAACATAACCTATCCCAAATCGGTCTCCTTCGAGCTCAAGGAGAAGGGACTCTACGCACCGTTCAGCTTCAAGGTGGGTGCGGGGAGCACGATCCCCGGGTTCGATAAGGGAGTGAGGGGACTTCACCTGAACCAGACGGTCACCGTGGTCATACCCCCGGATCAGGGGTACGGCGAGCTGGATATGAGCAAGGTGAAGACCATACCGATAGTTCAGGAGGTCCCGGTGAAGGTCACCATGGCGTTCGACGACTTCGGAAACAAGTTCTCTCACACACCGGAGGTCGGGCTTACCGTGAAAGACCCGTTCTGGGGCTGGAACATCACGGTAATGGCTGTCTCCAGCGATACGGTCACCTACTACAACATGCCCGAGCTGCATCAGACCATAACCCCGTACGGAAACCCGGAGGTCAGGGAGAACAGGGGCTGGTACTGCGATGTGATATCCATCGATTCCACTGCCAACAACGGGAGCGGTCTCATAAAGGTGAAGAACCTCCTGACGCGGGAGAACATCAATGTCACCGGCGGAACCGACCAGAACGGCCAGCTCTTCACCATACTGGATGTGGACGAGAAGAGCGGAACCATCAGCCTTAACTACAATCAGGAAGTGGTCGGAAAGACGCTCATCTTCAAGCTGACCGTCGTGGACATCCAGAAGGCATCATAAACCGAAAAACCCTTCACACCCATTATTTTCTCAACCGACTATCAGCAGGAGAACATTCCCGAGGAGCAGCGAGACAAAGAGGCCCGCGGTTATCGGTATCAGGAACGGTATCTTCGGATTGACCCAGACCTCCGAAACCCCCCTCTTTTCGAGGGCGGCGATCTGATCGGAGTCATCTTCCTTCGGAAAGAGGAACACGCGCAGCCTGCCGTCCACTACCCTTTCCATAAGCCAGACATGGTGATTCTTCACCTCATCGAGCGGCATTCTGTACCCGAAAAGAGCCTGCGGGAAGGAGATGTCCCCTCTGGAGATATTGAACATGAGCATGGCGATAGGGATGAGCAGGGAAAGAAGGGCGGCGGTCATGAAGACGACGAAGGAGAAGGGGAAGAATATCTGCTCCCATGTGAGAAGACCGGAGAACGAGCCTGGAGTCAGCGGAGGGACCAGAGGCAGGGCGGGGAGCACCGACGAAACCGCGGGATAGTGGGGGAAGAGGATTGAGAGCATAATCAGGGCCTTGGCGTCCGCACCCCCCTTGATCACATCGAACATGTAAAGAAGGTAGATGAAGAGAATCATGGCCAGCACGGAGAAGAGCATGAAAAAGAGCATATCTCCCCAGAGAAGGTAAAAGCCCAGGCCGAAAAGGGAGAACGAGACGATATAGAGGATAAGGCGAAGGGAGTTCCAGCCCTTCAGATTCATCCCCTCATCTCCGAATATCTCCTCTCCGCTCCAGAATACATCCATATAAATCCACATGATGGCCAGAGCCAGCGACAGATGGAGAACGGAGGGCTGGCTGCCCATGAGGTCCCAGAGGAGGAGCGCGATGCCTGCGGCCCCGCCGGCCATCCAGTATCTGTCGTCCGCCCGCCTCTCTTTCCAGTCCTGCACCGATGCGGGTATGAGGACCGCGGCGGCAACGGCGATCCTGAGCATGTCGGGTAGGGGAAGGCTCATGAAGGGGGATGGCCCCGCCGTACTTTATATTTTCCGCTCATCCCTTTATCCTTTCCCCGGTCCACAGGATAAGGAGGCTGCAGCCGAGAGCGCAGCCGTCGTCGCTGTTGCGGAACACGCAGTCCCTGCACGGAGTCATCCAGTCCTCGTCCTTTCCTTCTTTTTCGGAGTTCGTTTCTATCACCTCCGTGATAAGGACCGGGCAGGGGCTTTTTAAGGGCTGGTGTTGCATATAACAGCATTGTAGCATGTGTCCTATCCCGAAATTATTTTACAGTCCGTTCCGGTACGGGTATGACAAAGCTAAACCAACGGAAAATCCTATGGATTATCCGGGAAATAGAAAAAGGACGCAAAATGTCCCTAGTTGCCAAAATC
>Ga0190313_1001684_pt1 | contig 11661 bp, 14 predicted proteins | sample 4870071011_MG_FD_169989 | JGI IMG/M metagenome (GOLD analysis project Ga0190313, IMG submission 169989) | Hydrothermal vent sediment bacterial communities from Southern Trench, Guaymas Basin, Mexico - 4870-07-10-11_MG | ecosystem: Environmental > Aquatic > Marine > Hydrothermal vents > Sediment ...
AGCGAATACCCGTTCTCCCTCACATAACCATGCTACCATTTGTGTTTTACTTGTTTGGGAAGGTACGGCATCTCCCGTTACCTCCATGACTTTATCTAATACTGCTGATATGTATATTGTTGACATTTATTGTTCTCCCCAATTAATTCCACCAGGTAATTGAACTGGACTCTTTTTGTCTCGTTTTGAAAGGTACAAATCTACGGTGGTATTAAGATAATATTCAATTTCTAATAAAGACTTGCCTTGTATAAGCATAAAAATACCTTCAATTATAGCAATATCAAATTGCTCATTATACGGCAATACGCCTTCTGGTTCTGTAATTGTTGCCGGTTTTGCAAAATAATCACCTTTAATGACTATTTCTGCGCTTGTTGAAGGGTATATGTATATGTTGGCATTTTTAACCCTATAATAGCTTGGCTGTCCACTTGAAACATATGAAATTTCAAGTGCTTTTCCTGTTGACGGCTTTAACATCCAAGTATAGCCTTCAATATAAGGCTCGCTTATTAGCCCCCAAAAATCATCGGGAAGCTCGCCGTATGCGCCAGCCGCTGCAACCGTTACGTCCAATTCGTCGGAAATAATGTCTGAATTTCTATAATACATTCTTCCTGCAAGTATTTTTATTACATGATTCAATAAATCATAATAATAATTAGGGACTATACCGCCCCTTGCTTGTATTATATTTGCTATTTCTACAGCAGTTGACATATTTTTAATGTGAGGGCTGTTAAACCCTCACATCCTTTTAAGTAAGTGTTATTACAAAAGTGACATCAGCCGCTATCGCATTTGTTGAAGCATTATTTGTAAGCAATTTAATCACGCTCCCAACTGCAACAGTATTATTATCAGCCGGAATGCATGAATCAACGTCCCCTGCTGCTGACCCATCATAGCCAATTGTAATCGTTTCCGTTATATTTGTGCCACCATCAACACTGGCTGTTAAAACTGCATCCGCTGTGGCTATTGTGCCTTCCAGGGCAGTGTAAATCAAACTCAAAGTCCCAGCAACAGGGCTTACAGCGTATGCCGCACTTCCCGCAGTGCTGACATCGGCTATTTTCCCTGTCAACACAAATGTATTAAGCTCTTCCGTTGTTGCAAGAAGACCGCTAAGTTTATCAATTTCGTCTTTGCTAATAACCCCACCGGCATATGCTTCTAAAATCCCTCTTTCTGTTGTCATAATATTCCCCTTTTTAATCTATTGTCAGGAAAACGGGTTTATATTCACCTGAAACACTCGCTGTACCATACTGCCAGCCAACTTCAGGGATATCAACATCAACAGATGCGGACATAGCCTTTAAACTTCCTGCTGTTGCTCCAAGTACCATTCTTGTGCCAACAGCTTCAGTGCCAGAACCAAGACATGCCGCAACCCCATGTGTTTGCGCCCAGTAATAATAAGCTGCTGTTACAGCCACAACGGGAACGCCAACAGGAATATTTTCTTCAGTTGCGCTTTCCACGGTAGCCATCCAAGGGGAATGAACAAGGGTATATTCAGAACTTGTGGTAAGGGCAACCTTGATACCTTCCTCAATCGTTATGTCAATTGAAGTTCCAGCCGCTACCACTGAGCTTGCTACAATCGGGTAAGAATACCCTTCACCGGCTGCATCGTTTATCTGAAAAAAACCGCCTGTAAAATAATCCTCTGCATAAGTGGCTGAATCAATAGTCAGTGTTATAACTTTTGTACCAACCGCTGTGGCAGGACAAGTCTTATTCATTACTGTGGATGCAATCTGTGCAGCTACACCCATTTTACCAGCCGACAAAGCCCCTGCTCCTGCTTTTGCATACCGGAATTTACGTCCATCAGCAAGCATTCGAATAGAGCCTACCCTTTCTTTTCTTGTTGAAGAGATTTGATAAATCCCCTGTGAAAACCCTGATCTTTTCATTGGTGCTGTCATAATATCTCTCTTTCGGAAGCCTTATGGTTAAGCTCTCACTACGCTTCCTGTAGGTTTATGAGAGCTAAAAGTAAAAAATTAACCCGTACAGCCAGAATACATTATCTGCGCTTTACGGTTAGAACAAACTGCATTGCCGTCAAAATAAATCTTCATTGTTTTATCCTCTGCACTATCAGGAATCTTGCCCCATTTTGAGCGCTGGAATAATCCGCTTTTATGAACTGCGAACCCATAAAAATTGGTGTTAACACCGCCCATGTAACCGGCAGGGCAATAATCGTCTGCAAAAATATCTTTGCTTTCAAACCAAATTCCAATAAATCCGGCTTTTACAGACTCGGATTCTTTGGTGAACCGCTGCTGAAGCTGGAGAATACTGGAGATTTTGTTCCAAAGAGTTTCAGTCGTTACAACTAAATCCGGCTTCCCACCTTTTCCGTCTCTAATTTTTGCAGCGGAGGACATCTCTCTTATAGCATCGAGAGTTATAACACCACCATGATCGATTCTTTTACCTTCCCAGGGCTTTGTGCCGTCACTTGCCACAAGATCATCCTCGGCAAGTCCACCGTATGCAGTTGTTGCAGTTTCGTTACAACATGCAAGTAGCCCTGTAAGCCTTTTGTTTGAGCCACCAGCATCGTCATAAAAACTGTTAGCAAGGAGCTTGGTGAGAGATTTCTGCGCTCCACCTACTCTCTGCGTTACAAGCTGTACCTGTGCTTCCGCTCCACTATTTTTCAATCCGTCAATCCGGTAAACAGTTGCATTGCCATAGGCATGTTTCCAGTCAAAATAAGCTGCGGTAATAGATTCTTTATCGTCAGAACTTATCGTCTCACCTTTTGAATAAAAATCTGCTTCCTGACCATCATATTCAAGCGGTATCCTTATTTTCTCACCACCTGAAGGACGCTCCCAAATGCCTTTTTTCTGTTTCAAGAACCAGTTTAAAAGAAAAGAGGTATCAAAATAAATGTCAACCGCCTTCCCACCCTCTACCATGAAATAATCATTTGTAATTGATTCTAATTCTGCATAAGTTAAGCTCATTATATTTTTCCTTTCTACAAAGAAGCTGTCCTTCTCTGTAATAGCCTCTGCGCTAACACTGATGTTATCCCACCAAATGCTTTTGGATTGGCAAGTTCAGGTGGAATACTATCTTGTTTTCCTCCTGTTGCTGCCGGTCCCGAAGGGAGTACATCAATACTGCGCTTAGCTTTAAAATTTTTAATTAATTTCGTTTCCGTTTCCGCTACTGCCTTTTTAACGGCTTCATCAATCTGACTTTTCACACTTTCCTGGCTCGTTTGTGCAGTCAAGGCCATGTGTGCTGATAAAGCATTATGCCCAGGGTTTTTTTGAACAAACTCTCTCAAACTGCCATCGTCAAGCATTTCATCAAAGCTCGGATTTTTTTCAGCATAATTATCAAACACTTCATTCAGTTTTGTCTTTTCTAAACGTGCCTGGTTCTCCTGCGCCATCCTTGAAATAACCTGTGATTCAATCTTTGCAGCAAACTTTTCCAAAAATTCTTTAGGGTTTTCGTCAAATTCTTGCGTGACAGAATCGTCATCGCTATAATCTTCTAAAAAATCTGTCGGAGTATTCGCTTCAATCTGACTGTTGGCATGAGATAATTGTTCCTGCAAGGCTTTATTCTCTTGCTCGGCAGTTTTCATCCGGTCGTTCATCTGCCTGAACCTGGGACTTTGTGAAAACCTGTCATCTGTTTCAGCGGAGGGTTTTTCCTCTTCTGATTTTGTTTCAACAGCAGGTTTTTCTTCTTTTTCCGCAACTTCTGTTTCAGGAGTTTCAGTCTTTACCGTCTCTTCAGACGTGGCTTCAACACCTTCTGGAATTACCGGGAGCTCCACAATAGTGTCAACAAATTCCTGATCTTCGTTGCTGGACTCAACTGACGAGGCTGCTTCCACTTCATTTACCGTCTGTGTGTTTTCTGGCATTTTATCCCCTTAATGTTATTGAATTACGTTCCATATGTCTCTCCAATACTTTTTTTTGTAAACTGCTTGTATCTACTGTATTATGATTAATTGGTTTTTCCCCTGGTTCTAAAGGTCTTATTCCGTTTGACTTCATCATTCTTTCGTAGTTCAGCCGTGTAGGATTTTTTTTAAACTCTGTATCTGCCCTTGAATCACCTACCACATCGCACACATTTTTAAGCCAAGTTGCATCTTGATTGCCCATATAAGCGCCTGAGCAAGTTATAATTCTATTTGCTTTGTCCTCGCAAGAAATACACTTGATAGTATCACTTGAAACTGGCTGTATTGATTCAAATATATGTCCGCATTTCTTACACTGATAATCATATAATGGCATTTATCACACTTTCTTATTATTTGATTTTAACCCTTTTTCATTGTACGGCCCTTGACTGTTTTTATTCACTTCCTGCATCAGCTTTGTTGAGCTGTCTAAATCTCTAATATCTAAATCTCTTACTGTTTTCTCAGTATCAAGATCCAACTTTCTTTTTTCTAATTCCATTTTTTCAGTATCAAAGCCGATTCCTTCAGACTTAACTTGCTGGTCAACCTTCTCAGACATTGTTTTTTCTTGAAGAAGCGCAACCTCTGCCATAATCTTCTGTATATCTGCCTGTGTTTTGGCTAATTCTGCTTGCTCCGCTGGTGGTACTTCCGGCTGTTGCTGCTGTTCGCCCTGCTGCATAAACTCAGTTAATACTGCCATGGCTGGAGGCATTTCACCCTTTTCAATGTCTTGCTGAATATCCTTAACATCCAAAGAAATAATTGCTTGAAAATACTCCATCAACTCTGGAGGTACACCGGAAGCGGACAATTTCTGCATTGCTTCACCAACCGGTCCCGCATTCATACGATCAAGAACTTTTTTTCTGTCCGGCCAATCAAGCTTTTTTAACAACTCAGGTCTGTCTATTGCTCCTCTTTCATATAGAGCTAAAGCCTCGTCCCTTTGCTGAATCTTTGAAATCGGCATTGTTGAACCAGATACAACCATTAACTTTGCCGGTAAAACTAAATCCCTGCCGTTAATAGACAAGGGAGTGTCCACCCCTTCATCCTGGTAGCTTATCCATCTGTCTTCTGTATACCAATTCTGAACGTGAGATAGAAACATCCTGCCTCTATCTCGTATCATCCGGCAATAATTGCTTGTTTTGTTTTTGGACATTATCTGAGCTTGTTCTAACAAGGCTGCTATAGCCTTAAAAGCTATAACGTCCCTACCAGGTGCTTGTGCTTGTTCAAGATCAAATGTTCCGGCAACTGAAAAAAACAAATCCTTGTATAACTCAATCGCTTTCAAAATGTCGTGATAATCTTGCGGCCCGGGCATATACCCTATACCCTTGCCATGCTCCGCCGTTGACGGTCTTATGATTGAAGCATAATTTGTAAATTCTTCGTCCCTTACACCGCTGTTTGCCGGATTTATTAATTTTCCCCTGGCTGCCTTATCCTTTAATAACGTGTACTGGCTAATGCTTTTATCAATTTCTTTTTGCAATCCTTCAAGCTGTTCAAAGTCTGACATGCCCCACGGACTGTAAGTGTCCTTGATTGAAGGTGTTAAAATAAAAGGGAATTTATCATATAAATACGTTATCTGAGCTTCTTCATCCGGCATCTCTGGGTTAATTGACGGGTTGTTCTGATCTGATAAAACTACCTTCCCGCCATTGCACACTGTTATTTTTCTAATATATCCAGTATATTTTGGGGTAGACTCAACAGCCTTTTGTCCTTCATGCTCAACTGGTTCAGATTTCATAGTGTAATCTCGTACCCACATTTCGCATACGATTAATTCATCACCATCTGTCTTGCCACTACCATCAAAATTCAATACCTTTTTCACAACCCCTGCAAGAGTTGACAAATACCCTGCGCTGGTCTCTGCGCCTGACATACCGCCCTTGATCTCTCGCCTGTCATCGCCTAATTCCTGAAGCAATTCCCTGTCCCCTGAAATATTGGCTGCTTGTTTTGGCCATCTGCGCCTTGCTTCCCGTAATGACATAGGCCAGAAATGTAAATTAGCCTCTGCCTTTTTTATATTTCTGCAATTAACCGGATAAAAGCCGAAATAAAATGGGTCAACCGTTTCGGTCTCAACTTCACCTAAACCCCATTCTAATTCAGGGTTGAAAATAACTTTCTCTATACAACAACCGTATGTTTCACCATTATTCACTGAACTATCAAAAATATCCTGCTGCTCAGTTTCTCGCCACCAAAAGTCAGTTAATTTCAATAAGCTATCAAATTTCTTATTATCTTCCTGCTCTTCGCCTGTTATTATTCTTGCAATATCAAATGTAGGGTTATTCCCTGTAATCATATTACAAGTTCGCTGCCTATGTTTATACAATAAGTTAGCCGCAACCAATGCAACGCCCTGATTGTTTTTAGTATTCTTCCAATGCTTGTTTTTCCCTAACTCATAGAAATGAGCCCATTTCGCCGGTAGACCTAAGTCTTGCTTGTCCTGTAATACCTCATTTAGGATATCAAACACCTTGTACCCTACCTTTTTATCACCTTCAGGCGGTATTAATTCCTCATACGTTAAGTCTTGCGGCATTGCTTTTTCCTTTTTCTATTTCCATGCGCACCCGTGATACAGGCTTTGCTTTCTTTTTAATAGCCTTCCTTACAGGCTTTTTTCCTACTTCAATAAATCCCTTATCTGTCAAAACCCGTTCTTCTTGCTCTATTGGTCTGTACCCGCACATGGGACACTTCATATATTTCCACTCAAGATTCTGCAAGAACGGCTGTGGGTGTGATTCTGATAATGGCAAAAACATATCACCTGTTACCGGCAAACAAAGCTTGCTTTCGTCTACACCAGCTAATTCCATTGTGCATGTTTCGCATATTAGCTTTTTCATTGTATTGTATTAATCCTGTCAAATGTCGGCGCATGGTCTGCTTCTTGTCGTAAACTCTCCTGAAAAACATCAACCTCCTCTATGCCTTTATTTTTTTCTGGTCTTATATCGGGCAATATGGAAGGCGGTTTGTAGGGTAAAACTGTTAATCTGCCTAAAAACACGCCTATTGCTAAAAATATGATTGCAATTATTATAATGTCATATTGTGCTAACCATATCATTTTGCTGCTCCTCTTGCTGATGTAGGTATTGATCTGACTCCCGATACTGCTCTTCTGCATATCTTTCGTATGTATTCGTATTTCCTTTTTTCAAGGTTTCAATTCTCTTGTCAGTATCGGACATTTTCTTTTTCGGCTCATGGCCTGACAATGGCCTGGCCATGCAAATATGGCACGCTTCATCAAAACAATTATGAACAATAATACCACCTTCCACGGCAAACCCATGCGTAAAAGCAGCGTCTAAACAATAAACATCAGCCATCCCAAATGGTTTAACATTTTTTACTTTTACGCTTTGCCCATGCAACTTTTGCAGCACAAGATTTTGAACAAGTTTTTCCGAATCCAAAATATTCATTCCCACAAACTGGGCAAACTCCTTTTTTTCTTTTGGACAGTTGCCAGGCTCTTTGTTGACATCTTCTTGAACAATATTTTGAAAAGCTAAACCCTTTAAATTCTTTGTTGCACAGCTTGCAAGTTCTTTCAAACGTTTTGTTATTGATTTTATCCTTGCAATTCTTCTTATATTGTTGTTTGTGCCACTCAATTCCTTCTGGGCTTCCATGCCAATTAGGTGCAGCAAGTTGTCCTGCATTTGCCCATTTGGCGTGATCAGCTTTTTTTGCATGATATGACAAATGTTTCTTTGCTGATAAGCATTCCAAGTTTTCAATTTGGTTGTTGCTTCTGTCTTCATCTTTATGATGGATATGAAAGCCTTTTGGGATTGTTCCGTTAAAATATTCCCAAACTGTCTTATGAAGTCTTTTGCCTTTTGTTTGGTAATAATTTCCGCACAGCCAAAACCGTTCCCCATTAAACTTTTGCGTTGTTTCGTTGACCTTTTCAATTTGCATAATATATCCTCCTTTATATTTTTATTTGAGGGTATACTAATATGGCAAGCTTCATTTGTCAATTTTATTGCTTCTATCCAAATGCCTTTTTCCGTTAAAAATCTGTGATCTGGGGTACATTTAACGGAAACTCCATTCTCGAACGACACTTTTACTATTGTTACATTTTTCTGCATACACTTACAGTTATTGTAATTAGTCCAGTAACCTCCAGCAGTTAAAACCTTGCCAGTAGTACCAACCATTTTTTTAATTGGAAACTGCCCCTTATCTGTTATAACAAAGGTGTCTCCACACAAGCAATGTTCTTCCTGCCCATCATCCAAAAATTCTGGGTCTGACTCTCCGACGCACAACGCCGGTATTGTTCTGATAAATTGGGAGCAACTACGGTATACCATTAACATCGGCATTTCATCGTCGCTCGGTGTTCTTAATCGTTCCCGAAATTGCCTGATTTTCAAATGCCTTGACGGGTCTCCTGGAGACATATGTATTCCATGCTCTGCAAATACTTCGGCTGTTGACGGCCCCTGCCCACCACCCTTGTAATCAGGTTTCTTTGAAAAGCAATCCGGGCCGGAAAGTCTTGTTATTCTTCTATTAGATATACCTAATTTCCGCTCTCGTTCTAATATCCCTATTGCAATATCTGTATCAGATAGGCGTAAACCTGTGTTAGGCGTACCATCCCAGCCGTACCACTCTGCAAATCTGTAAACTCTGTTGTCTGCATCTACCCACCACCACGCCCAGGAAAATGGCGCTCCGTATCCCCAGTCAAATGTTGTGTAAATTTCTGCCCAGTCCGATACTGAAAAATCATTAATGACATGCCGTTCAGTACTGAAATTGAAAGCTTGTCCAATAAAAACATCCCAGTCCCCGTCCAACCAGGCTTTTCTGAGTGTCGGGTCTTGAATTGACATTAATCTTTTCACATATTTCGGATCATTCTCACATAATATCTTATTATCTGCTAAGAATGAAGGGATATACACCCTCGACTCGCCTGCATGATCATAAAAAACAGTTCTTGGCAGTAACTCCCCAAGCTTGAAAAACTCTTTGACTTCATTGTGCCCCGGCCCCCCAGGATTGCCCGTGCCAAACATTCTGCAAGGGACACCGGCAGGACTACGATTAGAGCCTTTCAGCTTATCAACCATCCTTGTGAAAAACGGGAAAGTCGTACATTCATCTACACTTATCTCGCAGTACTGATGCCCTACAAAATCATTGACCATCTCGATCCTGGATATTGCCGGCATTGTAATTTGTGCGCCATTTTTGAAACGAATAAAATTAGTCTGCTGGTCTCCGCCAATCCGCTCAGCTGGCAAACCTTCTGAAATTAATCCATTAAACCTGCGCCTGATTTCTGCAAAATCTTTGTATTTCCTACGTATTATTAAACCGTTCCAATCTTTTCCGTACTTTTCTGCGCCTGCAAGTTGCCTACCTATTAAGCAATCCGATTTTCCACCGCCCCTGGAGCCACCAAAAAACGTGAAGTCCGCAGGACATACTGATGCTGCAGCTTGCGGTCCGGGTTGCGGTTGCCAAATTGCCATATTATTTTTTACCCTCAATTGTCTGTTGAGCTGCTTCTGCCTGTTGCTTTTCCCACTCTGCAATCGTTTTCGGTTCAAGGGGCATGGCTGTTATTGCTATTGCTCCGCCGTCCTTGCCTGTGAGCTCAACTTTATCGCTTATTTTACCCTCTGTCCTATCTAAAAAACTGTTTTGTGCTGTTGTGTTGCCTTTTTTTGCTTCTTTCAGCATTGCATCATATACACTTGCTCTCTGATCACTACTATTTTGTTTTCGTAATTCCAGACCTTCATTTTTTATTTTATCAATTTCACCAACTTTGAAATGTTTTCTTATAGTATTTGGATGCACCCCTAACGCTTCGCCTACATCTTTCATACTTTTAGGCCACGGATTATCCCAAATTGCTAAATATGCCAGCAGGTTATTTTTGTGACTTTCCTTTGCCCCTCTATAATTTGCCACTTTTTTTATACCTTTTAATATAGTTTTTCCCAATCAGTCAAATAGGCATTCCCAATACTAAATTAACCCGTATCATCTACAAATAAGTATGTCAAGTATTATTTTTTGTACATAATATTTCGACAAATTTGTCCATGGATGGAAACTTAGATATCCAAATGGATACACTATTATATATAATAATATCAATACCTTATATAAATATTTTCCAAACGGAAACATCGCTGTTTCCAAATCGATACAGCCAGTTTATAAATTCCCTGCATCTTGTACCTAAGCCAGTGGCATACCACAACATATTGTATTCATTTTTTATTTCATCTTGGCATATGGCTTGCAATATAAATAGATAGTTGTCAATTAATAATTCTTTATATTTATTGACAATAAAGCTTGACAAGTAATTTATTTTTATGCTATATTTATCTTAAATCAACTAATAAAAAGGGAGATTAGAAATATGAAAACACACAAAATAATAACCGCAGGCGTTGAAAACATTATTTCAGATACAAAAGCAATCGAAATAATGGGAGCTGAAGAATATTATTTTTTCAGTAAAGACTCTGAAAAATTCAGTCGCACATCATGGGTTCAAGACGATGTTGAAATTTTTTTTACAAATTAATTTTTAAAAAAGGGAGATTAGAAATATGAGAATATTCAAAAAAGAAAATGAAATAACAATTTTTGAGGATGAAGAGATTGAAACCGTTAAGGCATGTGACGGGTTCACGCAGCCTGGAACATCTGAGCTAACAAATTGTTATGCCGAAGGGTGCTACTCTTTTGAAAATTCTGCATCTGAGTTTTCGCAAGACCTATATCAAGCAATCAATGAAAAATTTAAAAAAATCAGCCTTGAAGGTCTTGACTACTATCCTGATTATGACAGTCTCCAAACGTCGCAATCCCTTCTTAAATCAGGTCAATTCTTTCGCAAGTTGGTGGATCGAAAACAAAGAAACTGAACTTGACGATATTATTATGCTTGCTGAAGATCATGATGCTGAAGATATGCAAGATTTTTTAAATGCTTATAAAATCAAACAATAAATCAACCTGCCCTGTTCACGCTGGGCATAAAAAAGGAGATAAAAATGAAAAAAATAGAAATAGATAAAAAAGGATTAGATGCCCTGCATGCTCAGGGATTTACACATTTTGTATTTTTGTCAAAAATCGCACCCGACGGGATTGAGTTCGCTCACATCCCAGGACACTGCACAGCCAGCTTTGGGTTATGGGCTGACCTGAAAGAAATTGATCTTGACGGGGACAAGGGTAGGAATGTCAAGGGCATTCTGTGGGATGCAGACGAATTGCCGGCAAGGAACAGCCGGTTTATCCCTTCCTTTTTTAAAAAGGGTTGCATCTTCACCCGTGCAGGGAAGATCGCAACATCTCAGGATTTACGACCAGAATCAGAGCCGGAAGTTCCTTGGACGGATGAAGAGGAAGGCTGGGAATAAAAAACACGGCTGAGCATCACAGCCAAAACAGAAAAAAGTCCTTGATGCTCCTGATATCAGGAAGGCCTACAAAAATCGTAGCTAATTTTATTTAAAACCCCCAGACCTAAGCAAGTCAATAAACTGCTTGAAAGGGAATAAAATGAAAATTGACCTAAGTTTAAAAAACGCAGCTCTTTACACGGGCTGCAAAATTGAAGAGGTAGCGGGGAGGTTGAATCTGAC
>Ga0190313_1001685_pt1 | contig 11661 bp, 13 predicted proteins | sample 4870071011_MG_FD_169989 | JGI IMG/M metagenome (GOLD analysis project Ga0190313, IMG submission 169989) | Hydrothermal vent sediment bacterial communities from Southern Trench, Guaymas Basin, Mexico - 4870-07-10-11_MG | ecosystem: Environmental > Aquatic > Marine > Hydrothermal vents > Sediment ...
TCCCCAATCTCTACTATTACCTCCCCCCCTCCTCTATTCACCTTGTTGTAGCCTAAAAAGGGGGGCACTTATCCCATTTTAGATCCTTAATTAGAGGATGTTCCCTCTTAACGGGTATGCCTAGCTCCCTCAGGTACCTCCACTCTATCGTCCGCGGTATTAAGTATTTTAGGGTAATACTCTTGCCAAAGGGGTGTTTAGCTGGTTGTCATAACATCTAAAGCTTTGAAATGAGAACCAACCAAGTCTTCATTTATGGCAGACGTAGCAAATAGTACCGGGGAGGAATTGGTTAAATACTTTCTATTGCTCTTCCCCTTTAAGGTTATTATCAAAGGAGGAGTTATCTTACCATGTAACTACGCATTACGAGACGGGAACGGGAGTAACCGCTAAAGTAGAGCATAAGGAGGGTGAGTAGGTAACGGTAGTTGCATTGAATTTTAACTTAGATAAAGCCCTAATAATAAGAGGTACCGTAGTAAAGGCCCTTAACTTGCCTATATGTAGAAACCAGGTGATTATAAAGGTAAGTAATGCTCATTCTATCATAATAATTATATAGGGTTCCATTGGGTAATGGTGTATGGGGATTACGGAGAGGAGATAAAAGAGGTATTTGAGCATTTAGGCGTTAAATCAGTACTACTTTAGCTCCCTCTCAGTTTAATCCATTACTATTATAAAATTATCTTAATATTTTACGGCCCCTAATGTGATACCCTTAACGAGATATCTTTGAGTGAAGAGGGAGAATAATATGGGTGGTAACATGGCTAAAACTGCGGCAGCACTCATAGATCCCCATAAGCTGCCTCCTCATGTTCCAATTACCCCGAGTTAATATCACTTTCGTTTAAATTAAAAACTTTAGAGGAATAAATATAATCCACTATCCCTTAATGGCCCCTGCTGTTAATCCCTTTACGAAGTACTTTTGAAGCAGTAAGAAGAACACTATGGGGGGTATTGAAGTTATAACGCAGCCCGCGAAGAGAGGCCCCCATCTAGTTTGGTACTGGGCCATAAACGATGTAAGGAATACGGAGAGGGTCATTTTCTCAGGAGTAGTTAGGAAAGTCAACTGGAACATGAGCTCGCTCCAAGCAACTACGAAGGCGTAAACCCCGGCCGCGGCGATCGAAGGGGCGGATAGCGGTAGTACTACGTTAAAGAAGGCTCTAATCCTACCGCAACCATCTACTAAGGCCGCCTCCTCCAGCTCCTTAGGTATGGAATTGAAGAAATTGATCAAGATCCAAACTACTACCGGGGTTGTGAACGGCAAGTAGGAAATAGCTACTCCGGGTAGCGTATTAATGAGCCCTATCCTCTTCAATATTAATAGCATAGGTATTACGAATACTATTTGGGGGAAAGCTTGGGTTATTAGTAGCGAAAGGAGCATGGGGTACTTGCCCCTGAAGTTGAACCTAGAGAAGGAGTAAGCCGGTAGTAATGCGATAGTAATGGTAAGTAGCGAAGTCATCATGGCTAATAGGATGCTATTCATGAACGCTCTAGCTACTCCTACCCTTAAAGCCTTAGCGTAATGTCTTAAAGTTATCTTGGAGGGTATGTAAACTATCGGTATCCTAAATATCTCCTCGTACGTTTTAAAGGAGCTTATTATCATCCATATTAGGGGGAAATCTATGATTAACGCTACTATTATCGCTATGACGAGCAATAAAGCAGTCCTCACTTCCCCCCTCATGTACGACCACCCATGAGCGTCTTAGTATAGACCACCGCGAAGGCTAACATTAATAAGAAGGTAAAGGTAGCCCAAGCGGCGCCTACGCTAAAGTTAGTGAACTTAAATGAAATCCTATAAGCGTAGGTAACGAGCGTATCCGTAGCGTTAGCTGGCCCCCCTCCCGTCATTACGTATATTAGGGGGAAGTAATTCACGGTCCATATGACAGTTAACATGACGGTAGTCTTTATTATAGGGCTTAACAGAGGTAGCGTAACGTCCTTAAACCTAACCCATGCGGAAGCCCCATCTATTTTAGCGGCTTCGTAGAGTTCGTCCGGTATGGTCTTTAAGGCCGAAAGGTAAATTAGCGCGGATATCGGGAACCCCTTCCAAATATTAGCTATTATAACGGCTATCCTCGCTAAATTTATATCCCCTAACCAAGGCAACGGGTAGCTTATTAGCCCTAACTTCATCATTAAGTCGTTTATGACCCCGTAAACGTCGCTGTACATCCACCTCCAAGTAATCCCGGCTACTACGTCGGGCATAGCCCAAGGTACCGTTATTATTAAAGCTGTAAATAGCCTCTTAGCCGGGAAGTTCTCGTTCAATAGCAAAGCTACGCCTATACCTACTAGGAACTGGAAAGTTACGCTACCTATCGTCCAAATGAAGGTATTATAAAGTATGAGCGGGAAGTTGGGATCGCTAAGTACTTCGGCGTAATTAACTAAAGTAAGGACGCCCCTCCTCTCTAAACTTAGTACGACATTATAAATTACCGGGTAGATGGTTATTAAAATAAAGAACGCTAGGTAGGGGCTAATTAAGGATAGAGCTAATTTCTCCTCCCCGCTATTAGAAGCCATGACCCCACCTAAGTACTTTAAATAAAAATTCAAAAATATTTAAACGATTAGTTGATGTAAGATGTCCAGTCCCTTAAGTTCCTCCGGCGAGGATCTTATTAACCTCCTTCTCGGCCCAGGAGATCGCCTGCTCTGGAGTCATCTTACCGGTTAGTACGTTCTGTACCATTAGTTGGATTACGTGGGATACTTGGGGCCACTGAGGTATCGGAGGCCTAGCTACGGCGTGCGGGAACATCTTTATTATCGGCCTCCAGCGCGGGTCCTCCAAGAAGAACGGTACGTCGAAAACTACATCTATCCTAGCCGGCATCGGTCCCTTCCACTTTAAGGCCCACCTCTTCCATACGTCGTAACTATCTATGAAGGTTATCCACTTCCAGGCGGCGTCCTTGTGCTTGGAAGCCTTAGCTATTACCCAAGCCCAACCTCCGTATACGGTGGCCGGATGTACCTTATACGGGTGAGGGGCGGTAGCATATTTGCCCTTAATCGCCGGGTTCTCCATCTCTATTAACGGGAAGGACCATGGGCCGCCTACGGCCATGGCTATCTTTCCATGAGCCATCATCACCCTGTAATCGTCCTCGGTATAGCTCGGGGTCCCCGGTGGAGATACGTGGTATTTAGTGTAAAGCTCCGTGTAGAACTTTAAGGCCTCTAGGCCTTCGGGAGTATTGAAGGCCGCCTTCTTGTAATCGGGGGTTAATAATCTACCGCCGGCGCCGTATAGGAATATCATGTAACCTAAGGTAGTTATTTCGCTTAAAGCCCCGGAAACTCCGTAACCGTAGATTCCCCTCTTGGGGTTGGTTAACTTCTTAGCGTACTCGAGCAGTTCGTCCCAGGTCCTAGGAGGCTTGTTGGGATCTAAACCGGCTTCCTTGAATAGTTCCTTATGGTATAGGAGTACGCGGCAGTCACAGTACCATGGAACTCCATACCTAACGCCCTTATAAGTTACAGCCTCCCATAAGTTAGGCCATATTTGCTTAGTACCCTCCCAAGTAGCTAGGTACTTTTCTAATGGCTCTAACCAACCCTTAGCGGCGAAGGCGGGTACCCAACCGCCTAAGTCCGCTAAGGCCGCATCAGGAGGGGTACCCGATTCGAAAGCAGCTACTAGCTTATCCCAGTAAACCTCGAAACCTATTATTTGGTACTCAACATCTATCCCGTACTTCTTCTCGAATTCTGTTACTAGCTCCCTCCACCACTCCTCATAGCCGGGGCCGCCATGTCCACCTATATATACTAAGATCTTAGGTTTCTGCGCTATGGTATGAGGTACGACCGCTAGGAGCAGTATCGCCGAGATTAGTAAGGTAATAGAAAGGACTTTTATCCTCATCGATCTTCCCCCTAAATCCTAATTTTTAATGGTATTTAAGCTTTTAGTTAAAAATATCCTATTCACTTAAATCGCGTTTTTACAACGTTTTAATGGTGTTAATTTGTGTAATTAAATAAAGCTTTTAAGGCTTAAGGAATGTAAATATACCGAGAGGTGTTACCTTATGTACATTAATTCCTTAAGGAAGGCAATAGTACTTGGTATAGCGTTAGCCCTCATCTTCGGTATAGCGGTTCAAGCTCAAACGGCCATTACCCCTTGCTACACTAAGGAGTGGATAGCCAACCAGTTGAGGAAGGAGGGTAAATTAGTCATATGGTTCCCGGCCGGCATGAACATGAGGAAGTACTTCATGGACATAATAATACCTAACTACGTTAAATGGGTTAAGGAGAAATACGGAGTAGATATAAAAGTGGACTTCCTACCGGCAGCGGGCGGAACTAAGCCCTTCTACGAGAAATTAAAGGCTTACGCTGAAGCGGGTAAAATGGGGACCCATACCTTCGATATAGATTTAGCTAAAGCCGGCCCGGATTGGTACACTTACGATGCGGTGAGGAAGGGTTGGTTACTTCCCATCTTACCTGATTATGCTCCCATAGCTCCTAACGCCTTAAAGGCCAACCAGCCCGGCCTCTTCGCCTTCTCCTTAAAGGGTAAGTTCTACGGTATCCCGCTATATAGGCCCACAATCTCCATATTCTATAATAAGGAGAAGGTCCCTAAGCCTCCTGAAACGTTCGAGGAGTTAGCTAAATGGATTAAGGAGCATCCTAAGAGGTTTAGTTACGTCGACCCTAGGACCGGTTATACTTCCTCCGGCGGTATGTTCTTAGTAGCAGTAATGCATGCCTTCGGTAATGTTAATGATCCGACTACTTGGGAAAGGGGATGGAAGTACTTAAGGGAGATAGAGCCCTATTGCGCCGAACATCCTAGATCCGATGAAAAATTGCTCGAGGGGCTTAGGAGAGGAGATCTATGGATGATAGTTTTCTGGAACGACTGGGGGATATACGCTAAGGAGACTTTAAAGTTAGACTTCGTAAGTTCCTTCATGCCTAAGGAGGGTATGCCCGTAAGGAGCACGCCATTAGTTATAGCGGCAGATGCCGCCCATCCGGTAGCGGCTTTAACCTTCATAGATTACATCATGTCTAATGATGCGCAATTGGATTTCGCCATAAGGATGCATCAAATGCCCGGCTCTAACGACCCCGATCTCTGGAGGGCGATACCGCCTAAGGCCTTTGGCTTCCCCATGGAATACATAAAAGCTAGGACCTTCCCTGCCTATACGGATTGGAAGAACATACAGTATATAGATAGGCTGGTTAAGGAATGGGAGGCTAAGGTACTAGGCGGTTAAAGGAAATGGTGCTTTTTATTTTTAGGAACTTAAAGGTTATTTACGGTTCCTTAATTATCTACCTTATCTTCCTCCCGGCTTTAGCCCTTTTCTTCCTGTTCAGTTTAGTACCGATGATGTATTGCTTCCTTGAAGGGCTTAAACCTACATCGTTAAGTCTTTACGGTTATATATTGAGGTCCAGGTTGTTCAGGGATCTACTCTTCACCATAGGTGTAGGCATGTTAACGGCTACTCTCTCCTTCGTCCTCTCCATACCCATATCTTCATTATTGAGAAAGAACGTAAGGGGTAAATCGATAATCCAAGCCCTCCTCTTCTTCCCCTTAGTAGTCCCAGAGTTGATAGCTGGTTACTCTATTTGGTTAACGCTTATGCCTCATGGCTTACTTTACAACCTATTTAGGATAACCTTAAACCTAAGCCTTCCGCCTCTCCCTGATTGGCTTAAATTGATAGTAGCGTGCACCTGGAAGTACTTCCCTATGATGACCCTAATGGTAGCTGCCGGGATGGAAGCTATAGACCCGGATTTGGAATTAGCTGCTAGGAGCGTGGGCGCATCCCCTTTAAGGACTTTCTTCGCTATCACCCTTCCACTATTAATACCTTCCTTAATATCCGGATACACGTTAGTGTTCTTGAGGGCAGCGGGACAGTTCTCGATAACGTTAGTGATAGGGGGGGCTAGGTTAACTACCATACCTATAGATATTTGGTACCAATACCAATTAGCTAACATGAAGTTATCTTACGTATTAGCTACTATGTTTACCTTTGTAATGGTAGCATTGGTAATATTGTTTACTAGGGCGTTAAGGGGGATGTATCGTGGATAGTCCTAGAATTAGGGCTTTAAGCGTATGTTTAGCGGTACTACTAGCGCTTTTCGTACTATTTCCCATTATGATATTATTCTTATATTCCATAAGTGGGCGATGGAATTACCCTAACCTTCTACCCTCCAGTTATACCCTAGGTTGGTACGTTTACCTCTTTAAGTATGAGGGCGGCCTTTCATCGCTTCTCTTAAGCTTAGAAGTCGCATTACTTAGCACTCTACTATCCGTAACGGTGGGAGTGCCCGTTAGCTACCTACTAGCCAGGCGAGGCATTAAAGGTAGGAGCGCGTTAGAAGCTATCTTTCTCATGAGGTTAGTGATCCCAGTTATAGTAATTGCCGTAGGTACCGCTACCATATTCATGAGGTTAGGGCTTTACGATACGTTCCTAGGCTTAATATTAGCTCATGCGGCTAACGGTTTACCTTACGTTATATGGACGGCAGAGGCCGCTTTCGAATCCGTAGATCCCGTCCTAGAGGAGGCAGGGAGGAGCGTGGGCGCTTCCCCCCTCACTACCTTTTTAAGGATTACCTTACCGTTGGCGCTACCTGGGATTATAGCGGGTAGCATATTCATGTTCCTTTACTCTTTAGATGAGTTCACCGTTACCCTCTTGATTAGTGGCGTGAAGTACATTACCTTACCACTTAGGTTATATTCCGTACTAGAATTCGGGTATATAGAGCCGGCAGCCGCTACGGCCATCTTGTTATTGATTCCATCCATAATTTACTTAGTTATAGTGTTAAAATTCATGCGGCCGGAGGTAATGCAGGCCGGTTTCGGAAGGTTGTAAGCTTTAGTACTCACATAGCTTAACGGCTACTATGTTAAAGGGATCTAACTTTAAGTAAACCTTCTCTCCCTCTTTGAATAATCTACTACCGGTATTTTGAACCCTTAATATCCATTTTCCTAATTTAACCCTATACTCGGTTATATTACCTAAGTAGGCTACCTTCTCTACTTCTCCCTTGAAAACGTTCTCACCGCTTAAGGGAGTACGCGACATAATTACGTGTTCAGGCCTTACTGAAACCTTTACCCGTTCTCCCTTAGTTACGTTAATGGCCCTAGCCCTTATTAAAAGGCCATCTTCACTTTCCACTAACGCTACCCCTTCGTCCGTTAAATCCCTTACCTTCCCCTCTATTAACGTGGTTATACCTATGAATTGAGCTACGAATTCGTTCGTGGGGCTAGAATATATTTCGTCGGGACTTCCTACCTGAATTATCCTACCCCTGTTCATTACCGCTATCCTATCGGCCAATACCATGGCTTCCGCTTGGTCATGAGTTACGTATATAGTGGTAATTTTCAACTTCCTCTGCAATTCCTTAATTTCGAACCTCATCTCCTCCCTTAACTTAGCGTCTAAGTTGCTTAAGGGTTCGTCTAGCAGTAGTACTTGAGGTTCTATAACCAAGGCCCTAGCTAGGGCTACCCTTTGCTGCTGGCCCCCGGAAAGTTGGCGGGGGTACCTACGTTCTAAACCCTCAAGCCTTACCATTTCTAATACTTCCCTTACCCTCCTCCTAATTTCATCCTTAGGTAATTTCCTCACCTTTAAGCCGAAGGCTATATTATCGAATACGGTCATGTGAGGCCATAAGGCGTAGTTCTGGAATACCATGCCTATGTTCCTCCTCTCAGGAGGTAAATCGGTTACGTCCTGACCGTCGAAGTATACTCTCCCCTTGTCAGGTCTAGTAAAACCAGCTACTATCCTAAGCGTAGTGGTCTTACCGCAACCGGAAGGACCTAGGAGCGTAATTAATTCACCGTCCAATATCTTCAAGGTTAAATTATCTACAGCTACTACATCCGAGAACCTCTTGGTAAGCCCCTCTAAATAAACCTCAGGCACTTTTTCGCACCTAACGAAATACTATGGGGATCGCATTTTTAAACCTTATTAAGATCTTCAACCATTTCCTCCCCTTAGCGGGTAAAGCCTGGCAACCTTTAATTTTAAGCCTTATTAACACTAAATGTGTCTCCGTTACCCTACCGCTTAAGGGATTCATTACTGCTTAGCTTACTGCTGATCGGTTTGATAATCCTCAAGTTAGTCGGCCTCCTTAATACCTTAGATCGGGTAACTCATTCATTGTTCCCTAAAGTTAATCCGCTTTGGGCTACGGTACTTAGTTTAAGCGCGAGCTTACCTTCCCTCGTCCTTTACGCTATAGCCCTCCTCGCCTTGGATATCCGTAGGGAAGGTAAGGTAAGACCATTAACGGTAAAGTTAGCCTTAGCTATAATAATTAATAGTTTATCTACTTGGCTACTGAAGGAGTTCACGCGAGTGCCTAGGCCGGGGGATAGGAACGCTTGGGGCTTGTTGGAAGCGAGCCGCTACTCCTTCCCCTCCGGACATACTTCTAGGGCATTTACCTTAGCTTACTTCCTAAGTAAGAAGGGAGGGTTAATTAAACTTTTATGGGCTTACGCTACGCTAGTAGGCATAGCTAGGTTAGCTCTAAGCGTACATTGGTTCAGCGATGTAATAGTCGGAGCGGTATTAGGCGTGTGGGCCTGCGTCTTAACGGAGAATACTTATCGCTACTGGTTACCTATATATAATAATATAATAGGTAGAGTACGCTTACTTAAACTCGAGTAAGCGCCTTAAGGTCCTTCAGGCCCCTTTGGTAGATCCTAGATACTATTACATTAGGCGTCAGTTCGCTGAGAGCCTCCCTTACCTCATCTACCTTACTTAAGGGTACTACCGCGTGAACCGCCTCCCCTATCATGTTCTGCAATGCGACGAGAGCCCCCCTCCCCTCGGCTACCTTTATAGCCTTGCGTACTAACGGGGAAGCCAACCCAGAGCGCTCAGTGAAGAACTTAGCGGCTTTAAGGAAGGTCTCTAAAGTCGGCTTACGTAATACCTCCTTCAAGGCCATCCTACCTACCGCATTTACGCGTTCCATGGCCTCCCTCGAAAGTAATACCTTATATTTCTCCACCGATCTAAAGGAAGCCGCTACTATCATTAGTTCTTCCTCCCGAGTTAACGGTATCCTTAACGTCGATCCCTCCCTAGGGGCTCCCGGCTCCTTAACTACTACTACCCCTCCGGTAATTAAGCCAGCTACCGTTCCTAAGCCCGTGCAACACTCCACTTCGACCACGTGGGCTATTTCCGCTACCTGCCATAAGTTAAGCTTAAGGTTAAGAGCCTTGGAAAGGGCTAAGGCCGTAGCTAGAGCGCTAGCCCCGCTAGTTCCGAAACCGCAACCTATAGGGCACCCTATATCCTGCTCTATCTTAACTTCATAACCCCCCTTAACTAGCTTCAGTACCCTTAAGGCCGAAGCCTTAGCTACGTAAAGATCCCTTTCCGATCCGTTCATATAGGTCTTAATAACGTATCGCTTAACCCCTCCTAAGGGCTTTAAGGTTACCTTAACCTTAACCCCCTTCTCTATACAGAAGCCCCCTCCCCTACTACCCAGGAGCCTAGGATCCTTAACATCGAGCTCCGGTACTTCGAAGAAGCTAGATATGCCGCAAGGAGAGAAAGCGGACGCGGTTATCAAATCACATCCCCCAACCGGCCTTCCTTAAGGCCCATATTATGGGAGGAGCTAAGGCTATTAAGAAAGGTATCTCGGTAGCATAAGTCCATATAAACCAAATTATAGCGGCCATGAGGGGTAGGTTACGGGAACCGGTAGGTAGGGTGAAAAATTGGCTGAACAACCATACCCCAAACCCTACGATAAGGCTACCTACCATCAAACCGGCCGACGAAGCTAACATGTAGGTCCTCCATTGTTCGAATGCCTTGGCTACCGCGAGGGATAATGCTAAGGATGCGGCGCAAGCCCCACCTAACACGGAGGCGGTGGTTCTATCGATTAACGAAAAGTAAGCTAACGTTATTACTAAGGCTAAAGGGATCGCGCCTTGGATGAAGATGGAAGTTAAAGTACTTAACCTAGTTTCCGCCCTGGAGAGTTTCCCTATTAGGTAGAAGCAAACGAAATTAGCCGGTACCCCTACCGTTAAACTCAATAGGGCGTTACCGTGGATAAGCATGTCCGAGATGAAGATACCTATGGCCGCTCCCAACCCGCCTACTAACGGTCCGAAAAGCGTAGCGAAAACGGCGGGTATTACTACCGGGGGCCAGAAACGTACTACGCCTATTACGGGCGTAAATATACCTAGGTAAGTGAAATAACCTACCGTAGCGTATAGGGCCCCGTTTATGGCGGAGAGCGTTATTAAGGCGCTCCGCTCCATCCCCTTATCCTCACCTTAAACCTACTCCACAAGGAGGAAGGCATTAAATAATTTAAACATATCTCTTATACTATTAAACCGTTTAAACAATTCTAGATTAACTATCGTATTTCACAATCTTCTGCCCTATTATGGAATTATTGGGTATTAGGACTACTTCTCCACTCCCCCTCTTAACTACGGTGAATAAAGTAGTTACGTCCATTACCTTTACCTTCTTTTCCCCGGCTATGTCCACTACGTCATCCACCCTTATGGGCCTAGCTATCAATATGAAGAGCCCTGCCACGGCTTGCCCTAATACTTGTTGCGACGCGAACCCCATCACCATCCCCATAAAACCTCCTAAAGCTACCCCTACGGCCCCTCCGCTGCTACCGCTAGCTATGCCGGTTAATAGGCCCCCTACCCCTAAGATCCTTATAACCCCCCTAACGGCGGCAGAAGCAGGCCTACCGTACTTAGGTAGGAGGAGTAAGTAGAGGGTGTTGGAGAAGGAGGATATTACTAACCAACCTAAAGCTAAAATCAACGCCGTAGTTATGTAAGGCCTATAACTTATCAGTAAGCTCAAGAAGGGGTACCTATTGGTTAAGGGGGGTAGTAAGCCCCGGAAGAGGTAATCCACTAAGCCTAATATCGCGGTTACCAGGATTAAATGCAATAGGAGTCTAACGAAGGCGCTCCTTAACGAATTCCCCTCTAAGCCCACCACCCTTGCACCGGCTCTAAAATTAACGAAATTACATTATAAAAAGTTAATCATAGGCCGAAAAGGATATCTACAGTTTACCCATCGTGGTCGGCCAGCGGTTATCGAAGCTCCAGTATATTACAGGTACGTCGGCTAGGTAAGCTCCCTTAAGTACCTTAGGTAACGCTACCAATATCGAATCGAAAGTAGGACCCCTGATCTTAACCCTATAGGGGTTGGTCCCCCCAGTACTTACTACGTGGAAGCATAGCTCGTCCCTAGCGCCCTCTACGCAGTAAACCGCCTCGCCTTCAGGTATCGGGGGGAAGGGATTTATGGGCTTACCGTTCCCCATCTTCCTCCCAGCTATAGGACCACTAGGCATTCTCCAGAGCTTCTTCGATGATATTTAAGGACTCCCATATCTCCAGCATCCTACGTAAGGTCTTACTGTAAGCATCCCCTTCCTTGGCGTTAACTACGTTAAAGTCCAACTCCCCATATGCCTCATGAGGACTAGCCTTCCTGACGTCGAACTCTACGCCGGAGGCCCTTAAGTTCG
>Ga0190313_1001688_pt1 | contig 11651 bp, 5 predicted proteins | sample 4870071011_MG_FD_169989 | JGI IMG/M metagenome (GOLD analysis project Ga0190313, IMG submission 169989) | Hydrothermal vent sediment bacterial communities from Southern Trench, Guaymas Basin, Mexico - 4870-07-10-11_MG | ecosystem: Environmental > Aquatic > Marine > Hydrothermal vents > Sediment ...
CAGCAGGTTCTTCCGGCGGAACTTCTCCCTCCATCTCCTGTGTGACCTCGGGGACCTCCGGCTCAATCTCTTCCTTCGTATCCGCGACATCGGAAGAGGGCTCCTCCTGAGCGGCCTCTACCTCCTCCTCGATCATCTCCGAGATGTCCTCGCCGGGCTCGTCCGAATCGGTCGCATCCTCGCCCGCTTGTTCGCTCTCCGACTCAAGTTCGTCCTCCGAGGGCGGTTCTTCCTCCATAACTTCCGGTTCGGGAGCACTCTCGGCATCGGGAACATCTTCCGCCTCCCCGGGCTCCGCTTCCTCTTCGGATATCTCGCCGCCCTCTTCCTCCATGAACTCCTGCTCCACCTCAGCCAGAGATTCCAGGTCCTCAAGCCCGGTGACAACCTCATCCTCCTGAGGGATTTCCCCCTCTTCGAATGTCCTTCCGCAGAAGTCGCAGGATGTCTGGCCTGCCGGAATGAAGGAGCCGCAGTCAGGGCAATAGAAGCCATCGTCATCGTCGGCCGCATCCTCATCCGCATCATCGGAAGGCGCTTCGTCCGCGTTCTCTTCCTCCGCGTAATCATCTTCATATTCTTCCTCATCCAGATCAATGCCCGCCTCTTCAATCGGGGGGAGCTCGGCCCCGCAGTTAGTACAGACTGCACCTTCCGAATCGTCGTAGTTTATCGTCTGACACATGGGGCATCTTCTGGGCATGTTCACTCCTCGTATACCTGAGACAGAATCTCTTCGATCTTTCTTGCCATCTTATTGCTGTTCTTCCTCCCGTACACCGCATAGGCGGAGGCACCAGTGGCGGCGATAAGGGAAACTCCTACTGCTATGGTGATGTTATTTATTATGGGGGGCTCGCTGTACTGTGCGGAGAACGGACCTTCAAAACTGCAGGACGCACCGTCACGGTCATAGGCGGTAACATTTATGAACGCCCCGTTCAGAGGCTGGATCATGAACACCATCTTCTGAGTGGTATTGTCCTCGAACCATCCAACTCCGCTGAATCTCTCCACATAGGAGGTTGTGGTGGGGTGATTCGGGTCGGGAGGAATGAGAAAATCTCCCAGATTATCCACGAAGGAGTCCGTCCTCACACCGTCCGCATTATACTGGTAGTATGTCATGTTGCTTATGAGCCGGTCCCTGCTGTCCGTTATTCGGACATTGACCGACGCTATGTCGTCCCATCCGTTGTAATCGGATATGGAGACATATATTCCGACCCGGTCCACATGGTCTATGATGGAAAGGGAAACGAATGTCGGGGGGCTGTTGAAAACTCCGACACCGGTACCCGCACCCTGGGACTGAGAAGGGAGGAACAAAACAGCAGAGAGGGCTATCGCTAAAAAGAGGGCGACGGAAATCCTCGAGCTGCTGCGGTTCCCGCTTCGGGCTCTCATTCTTACTACTCCTCCTGACTCTACATCTTCCTTCTGCGCAGGTTCCTCTTCGAGGAGGCATGCGCTCCTTTCCTCTGTCTCTCCTTCCTGAAGTGAATAAAGGTTATAAAGATTATGCTTATGATAAAAAGTATCACTATTGAAATTAATATAAGAAGGACCATACCATCGCGATCATCCGGGACTATGGCCATCCCCACCACAATCTCCGTTCTCACCACCTTTCTCTCGGCGGTAAGGGTGTCCCTTATGTCGTAATTTAGATAGGCAGTGGTCGAAGCCTTCTCCGGTGTAACGACAACCTGCAGGTGCGTTTCAGTATCGTTTGTCAGCTGCAGACTCAGCTCCTGCGAAGAGCTTTCGTTATTCACTCTGACCGAATCTATGACAAGAAGGTCCGCCGATATCTCCACCTGAGCATTGCCGGACGAATTCACCGAGGAAAGATACATATCGACACTCACGGCATCGCCGTAATTCGCAGCTATGCTCTCGCGATACTGTATCATGATATTGCCCACTCGAATCAGAGTGTACCCCTGCCGCACCACCTCGATTCTGAGGTTGAATGTCTGATCGGCCGTGGTCGCAAAGCTCACCGTTCCCGGAGATACCAAGTATTCCGGCACGGCGGGATGAACGGTTCCGGTTATGTTTACCACCCTGGGAGACCAGGGAATCGAATTGAGGGTGATGTACAGGTCCCTCTTCTCACCCACATGGAGCGGTTCGCTTATGTTAGTCACCGTGAAAAGCGTCTGATATTCACCGAAGAGCACGGATAACTTCAGGGGTATGTTCCCCTTGTTCTCAACCCGAACATGATACTCCGCCCTCTTGCTCTCGGAACTGAAAGGGGAGACCGTGAAGACCGTGTTAACGCTCTGGATCGCAAGGCCCAGAACATAATCCCTTACAGAGACGCTCGTGCTGTAAATCAGATCACCGTCCACATAGAGGGAGATGTTCCATTCACCCACATAAGCGGAGGTTGAAAGCCCCACATGGAAGGAAATGATGTCTCCGTACACCCCGCATTCGTCTGGGAGAATGTATCTCCCATAGAGATCATCCGCCCACTTTCCCGTTGCGGAATCGAAACTCCACTCATACTCCGTGGTATCGTTAAAAGAAGCGGTGCTGGAGGTGCCGTAACGAGCCCGCAGGGTTATGTTCCCTTCTATCGGGGACGACATATCGAAGCTCATGTTGTGAATAAGGCCCCTCACGATGACAGGCATATCGCCCGAATAGACAGGCGACTCACCTGGTATCTTTACTTCGAAAGAGGAGACTGAAGGCGCGGAAAGAGCAGCGAAGGCGGGAATGACCATGCCCAGCACTATTATAAGGGCGAATACCGTGGCAAACTTCTTTTCACTCATGCTCCTCTCTCCTCTATATGGCGAATAATGGAAGGGGTTTACGGGTGATATATCGTGTATGTTATCGTGGCCGTATAGCTCCCTCTGGGAGTACCCGCAGGGATGTCCAGAGCCCAGTAAACACCGCTTACCAGAGGCGTGAGACCGACCCGCAGGTCACCGGGCGAGATGTTCCACGACGAATCCGTATCTATTATGAATTCGTCAACCCCATGATTCCACCTGCCGTCGTCAATACCGCTTATCCGGGCATTGGAAAGATACGAGAGGGCCACCCCGAGATCAGTGTCACCTGCGTTGACAATGGAACCCGCGGGATACGGGCCATATGCAGTCACGCGCACATCGCCTTCCGTCACGGTATAATCATTGTCTTTGTCTATGTAAATATACTCCCCCGACTCCCATGTGTCGTTGGCACCGGTGACCCTGCAGAACGGAGGGGGATTATAAAGAATCCTGCCCGCGTCATAATCGTCCGAAGAGACAACGCTGTGAGAAGGATACTCCACATAGGGCAGAAGGGTCCCCGCAGCGAACTCACCGAATGTTCCGTTACCACCGAGATACGGAGCATCCGGAATATCCCAAACGGTCATCTCCGTATTGGCCCCCGGGAAATAGGTCCAAGAATACAGCTGTGAGTCCGCGGCTTCAGCATCGGGAAGTATGGCGGAAACGCTTGTAGCAGGTATTATATCGCCGTTGCCACTCGTAAGGTTCGTTATCTGGACATACACCCAGTAGTCTATGTTGGCAGCGTAAAAGACCCTGCTGGGATTAGTAAGCACAACATGCTGTCCGGGCGGGGAAGAACCGGACGGATTTCCGCTAACGGTAATTGATGTATACTTATAAAGCCCGAACTCCGTATATTTGGAATCCTTGTTGAGAGGGAGGGTGCTGTCCACCGCACGGATCTCCATATTCCATGTATCCGCATCGTTGTATCCGAGAGACTCCGAAGTATCCCCTATGTCGGTCATGGCCGTATTGCTACTATAGCGGAGCTGCGGGCCGAAACTGACATTGATGAAGAGGTAATGGTGCTCGTATCCGTCCGCCTCCACGGCAAAGCTTTCGCTCTGATTGACTATGCTCACTTCCTCGTAATTGTCCGGTCCGGCAAGAGGGTATGCTACGGTCCATGTTCCTGTAGCCGCACCGTTGCTCCCACCGGTATAATTCAGCCTGAAGGCGGTGCAGCTGTTATTAACAAGCTCCGCAGGATAGGCGGCGCGAGCATCGTTCAGGTCGTTCCACGCATAAATGTCTATGTTCACACGATCCCACATGTTCGTGTTAAAGCTGCTTACATAATATGCATCAATGTAGAACATATATGTGGAGTCCACATCAGTCATCGCGTTGAGGATGCTGAGCCCCGCACTGTTCTCTATGTCGTAGTCGTTAATGGTGGGAATGTCCACATTGGCAATAATGTTCGTACTGCTACTGCTGGTGGTATAATAGTAATTCACTGCTCCGTTTGTGCCTACTGCAGTGGCGTATGGGCTGCTGGCACGGGGGCGAATGGCTATGCCAAAAATTTGAGAGGCCGCACCACCCCCCTTCTCATACACCCCTGAACCACCGTTATCATACCTCCATATGTTCCCCTTGCCATCGCCTATTATGGCGGTTTCATAGTCATCTGTCCACTCCACCGCCTGGAAAAAGGCGCTATCCTCAGAAGCCAGAACCGACCATGAATAAGAGTGACTCAGCGGATCATAATCAAGACGAAGAACAGAATTTTCACCAACTGCAATGCCGTAATCATACCTCTGATTCCATGCGATATTAATAAGGCAGCAGGGAGAAGTGGGGATGTCCGAGGTCATGTTTATAGTCACAGTGTCCTCAGGAACAGCCGGATCGGGATGCATGGCGTAAGCGAAAGCCTGCGTTGAATTACCACCTACTATGAAGAATGTAGAGCTTGACTCCTGCATGGCTACCCCGTAGAAATCCGCGTTTCCAGGGATTGACATATCGACTGGGGTGCCACCCATAAGGTCAAGGTATGTGACAAGGCCCCCGGTCCCAACCGCAAGACCACTGCGCTCACCGTCACTGCTGTTAAATACTACATCGTGGTAACTTGCACTTACGCTGGAGTATGTGTAATAGTTTATATCCTCCGCAAAAGCGGTTATCCTCACATCGCCCTCGTTCAGGGTACCGTCGGAGTTGGCATCAATCACATAATTCTCCTCATAGGTGTTGTAATAGGAGGCTTTGCTCAGCACATTGAGTGGTGTATCCACATCTGAATCAGCGCTTGAAACCTGCGTCCGGGCGGGATACCCTCGGGGATCAACGGTTATGTTTATGGATATATAGTCACCATCGGAAGGCGAGCCAGATATGGTGAACGATACCTTTCCGGCATTTGCCCCTGTGTCAAGAGTATAAGAGGTGTCCGTCGCTGCACTCTGAACCTGATGTCCAGACACAGACCCCCAAACAGTCCACTCGGTTGATAAGGCGGAGTAGTTGCAGAGTATCTGCTCGGCCACAGGCATCTTCTCAAGGGTGTAGGACAAGATATAGCCGCCGCCATGCTCATCCGAAACGAAAGACGCAGCGGGGGTGTCCACGAGGCGGGTATCGCCGCCGCTCACAGAAGAAGGAGCGGAGGTCTGAGTAAGATAAACATATTCTCCCGGCCGATCCCACACACCATCGTCGCCGGTTACGGAAACATAGTCCCCTGCACTGGTTAGGGCTGAGCCATCATACCATTCAAGAACGCTTCCCGAGGGTTCATAGGCGAAGCGATCTACTATTGCCTCTCCTCCACTGTTATTTCCCACCATCAACATCGAACCCCAGTAGTCGGAGAATTCAACATCACGGAAGTAATTTCCTCCGATCCTATCAGAGTAGTTCACAAGCCTATCACCGCTCTCATAGTACATATAATAAACATCCTCTCCGACAATCGCAGCATACTCCGCATTGGGAGTCCATGCCATATCCCAGTATTCGGCAGGAGGAAGACCGGGGAACGGCCCAACGGGGGATGAACCCATATCCCGTGCAGCAGTATCATTACCGTACGGCACTACCGCCGCGACCATAAGTCCAACCAACAGCAAGGCCAACCATGTTCTCGTTCCACTCGCCATTCAATTCCTCCTTATTGATGGATAATCGTATATGTTATAACCCCCGTATATGTGCCCTCCGGAGTCGAAACTGGTATGTCAAGATACCAGTAAACGGTTGTTGCGAAATCCGTTACCCGATAGTCGCCTGCGCTCACCTGAGAAGAAGCATCGACATACACCGCCTCGCCCCTTGTCCAGCGATCATCAGGTCCGCTGACATAGCGACCACTCGGCGCATAAAGGGACATCCCAACATCCAGATCCCCGGATTTCACCACCGAATATACAGGATACTCGTAGGTTGAGAGGTCCTGAATGGTCCTCGTGAGGCGAATATCCCCCACCTCCACCACATTACTACCGGATGTGTGATAATAATAATCGAACTCATCAAGCATGCCAGCTGCGCTGTTATGGTAAAATATGTAAGGGCAGTAGGTCAGGTGCCTGCCGATGTCGATATCGCCGGAGTCGACCAGAACGGGGCGGTCCTGCGTATAGAACATGGGCCATGTGGCGTAGGTATAATTACCCGCCATTCCGGGATTCAGCATACTGCCGGAATCACCCCAGACTCTTACAGGAGTATCCGCGGCGGGGAAGTGTATCGGCCATCCGGAATCATAGCCCATTTCGCTGGCTCCACTGATATTTCCGTCCCAGTTGATGGCCCTCACATTATCCGCAGTGATCACATGCCCGCTACCGTCCGTAAGATTCGTAATGGAGACATCCACCGCATAGTAGGTATTGCTCGAATATTTGATTATTCCCGGATCCTTCAGGGACACATTGCTGGAGCCAGGAGCCGCAGAGCCAGAGGGAGAACCAGTCACCGTTATGGCAGTATATTGGTAAAGACCGAACTCGCTGTAAATAGTATCGTTGGAGGTTGGGACAGAGGCATCCGCCATGACGATCTGATAGTTCCATGTGTCGGCATCATTGAAGCCGGTAGAAGGGGAGCTGTCATTAACAAAGGTCATGGCATCGTTCAGGGAACGGAACATCTGCGGCCCGAAGCTGAGGTTAAGAAACAGGTCGTGATATTCGTAGGCTCCTGTGGTCACTGACTCGCTCTCATTGGTCAAGTAAACCGTCTTTCCGAAGCCGTAGGAAGACAGGTCGAGAGGATACAACATACTCCATGTGCCGGTAGCTGAACCGTTACTGCCACCGGTGTATCTCAGATGTACTGCCCTCGTAGAGTTGCCCGCATCGCTTTCATTTATGTCGTATGTGTTTCTGGACCCACCGCTGTCATACCACGCATAGAAATCGATCTGTACCTCCGACCATCCTTTCTCATAATACCCCTGAATGTGAAGACTGATATTGGAGTCCACATCGGTCATCTTATTATCTATATCGAACCCATGCTCGTCCTTCAATCCGTAAGAGGTGATATGGGGGTAGTAAACATCCGCAGTTATGGTGGAAGAGGTATCGGCGGTATAAGAATAGTAAAGGCCGGTTCCACCCGAACCGACGACATAGGTGAAGCCGGGACTGGCCTCCCCCCTGACGCCGACGGAGAAGAGATCTTTAGTCGTGTTGGTGTTCAGAACAACTGTCCTCCCGCTATCGGGAGAATAGAGGAACATAACGCCGGCATCACCGCACATCATAGCTCCCGAAGCATCGTGCGTCCATCTGACGGAATTAAGATTCGGACTGGAGTAGCCCGGAGGGAGGGTGAGACTTTCGAGAACATAGCTAAGAGGTCCTTTCTTGACCACCTTGTAATAGGTCCCGTAGTTCCCCACCGCGATACCATACCCAAGGTCAGCGTTCCAGTCTATGGAGGTCAATCTGTTGCCGGGTGCACCGACCAGATTCTCCCAGTCTAGTTCCAGGAATGTTTTGTTCTCGGCATCGATGAGATAGAAGGCGGGATCGTTTGAGGAGATGTTTGCACCGACCGCAAGATATATGCCATCTCCCGTGCCGCCCACATATGTGACATCCTCGAAATCCACATCGGTAATGCCCGCTATGGCCGCCATATTGGCCGCAGAAGTGAGTGTATATACCTGAGAATCATATCCGACTACCGCCCCGCTCACGCCGCTATCCGAGAAATCAATGCCCGTCAGCCTGTCCGAACGATCCATATAGCGCGGAAACATGCTCTTATACGAGTTGATTCTCACATCTCCCGCAGAAACTGTGCCAGAGTTATCCTTATCGATATAATAATTGCCAACCAGATCCTTACCCACCTTCTTTTCCATCGGCTTAAGCGGGGTGGCGACATCGCTATCCGAACCACCCACGACACTACCGGGTTGATAGTTGTTCCTGAGTTCATTCTTTATGTCAAAGTCGATGGTATCTCTATCCACAGGTGTACCTGTTGTCAGATAAAGCTCAACCCTGTTCGCATTGATCCCCGAGTCGAATGTAAACGATGCGCCTGTGGTCGCTTTTCCCACCTGAAGCCCGGAAAGGCTCCCGCGAACATCCCATGTTCCGTTCACAACGGAGTAGGTCAGAGTGACATGCTCGGCGGCGGGCATCCGGCTGAAGGATGTGCCTCCCAGCGTGACTGAACCGCTTGCCACCAAATTGGCGGTATATGTCGTAGGAACATTCAGGCAGCGGGTATCCCCTATCGTAACGGAAGAGGAACTCGATTCATAGACATACTCATGCCCAACATCCCACTCAGCATCATCGCCCGTAACCCCTGCGGAAACTATCGTAAGGGAGTGGCCGGTATCTATATCATATGATCGGACAGTGCTCCCGGAGCGGTAATAATGAGCAGTCTCGAGAATCCCTTTGCCCGAGGACACATTATACCCAAGCAGATAGAAATAGTCATAATAAGCCCGATAGGCAGAACCGTAGAAGGTCATGTTCACATCCGTGCTGAGGTTTATCCATCTGGTCTGGTATTCCTCGAATACGAAGGCGGTGCCGTTCTCTCCGGCTATAAGTCCCTTCTTGCCAACAGGATCAAAGCAGGCGGTCCTCAAGACAGAAGCAGTTGGGGTGATTGTGGATTCAACCCCAGTCTTGGGGCTATCCAGACCGGAAACACCGCTAAAAAACACCATAGACGGTATCAGGAACATAGCCACAGTGAGCATGATTACTATTTTCTTCATCCGGACTCCTCCGTGCATATCAACTACTCTCCCTATACAGTTTATACTATATGTATTTTGTGCCTATACTGCACAGGCTGATAATCAAATATGATAATATCAGGTCTTTTTCCTGCTTCCTCCGCCCGATTTCCCCCGGCGGGTACGACCATGCGAAGGGCGTCCGTTATATCTCTTGACACGAACCTTCCTCTCCGCACTCTTCCTTGCACGCCGGATCGCCTTTTCCCTCTCCTCTTCCTTCCTTTTAGCCGCTGTCTGTCTGTTCCTCCGGTATATGACTGAAACATATCCGAACAGGACCGCAAGGAACACGAGGAAGAGAACGAGGCCGAGCACATTCACAAAAAACTCGCTGTCATATGGCTTGACTGGCCGGGGTCCCACCACGACTTCGGTTCGAAAATCCCTGCTCACGGAAAGGTCAAACGCCTGAAGATGATAATCAACGGTTGCGGTTATCTGCGGGCTGGATGTGTTGAGAGTCAGGCGCATATGCTTCTCCGAAGTATTGGTAAGCTCGATAAAGACCGGTGACGAGACGCTTCGGTTCTCAAGGGTGACACCGTCGAGGCGTATGGATTCGGTCTCTACATCGAGGGTTATGTTCTTCACCCCGGTAAAAAACAGATCGAGGTATATCTCCGCATTGTAATCGGCGTAGAGCGTCTTTTTGTACTGAACCGTCACCTCGCCGAGGTCGATCAACTCGTAGCCCTGACGAACCACATCGATTTCCACATTGAAGGGCTGCTTGAAGCTCGAGTTTATATTGGCAGTGCCGGGGGCCGTTGGTATCACGAACATAGGTGTTCCCACCACCGAGACATGGGTCTTTATGATTCGAGGACTCCATGCGGGCACAGTGAAAGAGAGGTAGAGATAGCGCTGTTCCAGAGGTGTGAATGTTCCGGTGGCATTGGTGATGGAGAACATGTTCTCAAACGACTCGAACTCCGGATGAATCTCCAGCGGGACATTGCCGGGATTGACGAGCCTGACGCGATACGTGTCCACTGTGGGATAAAGAACCTCATTGGTGAAAGGGTCCACCCTGAACACGAAATCGGGAGCGGCCATGCTGAAATGAGGATATGGGAGTTCCACACTCACATATCCCCGATAAGAAAGATCGCCGTCCACCGCAACGGAGAGGTTCCAGTCGCCGGTCTCCGATGAGAGGGGGAGGCCGAGAACGAACATGATCGAGTCAGCGTCAGCATGAGAATGGGATTTGTCCAGAAGGGGAGAGGATTCATTGCCGGAAACCGACCAGTTACCGCTGTCGTACAGGAAGGAAATGGTCACCAGATCTCTACTGAAGGAGACATTGACCCTTGAAAAAGGATGCCCTATTCCAACGGACAGATTATGGTACACGCCCGCCACCATTGCGGGATTCCCGGTGGAAGCATTGACCCTCGGTGCGGAATACGGAAGATTAATGGAGACGCTCGTTCCGTCCCTCATCCCGTCACCCAGAACTGAAGCGGGAGGAAGTACGAGGATTATCAACACAAGGACCAGTACGATATATCTCATCGGTGCAGAATGGGGCTAACCCTATAAAAGAATTGTGCAGAAAAATTGGAAAATAAGGGGTTTAAGGTTTGGCCGTTCCGTCCTATGGGTGCAGTATCTCATATACCGCATTTGCGGTATAGGACGCCTCGTCCACGGCAGGTATGTCAACGGTCCACTGGAGCGGAGCGCCCACCTGACTGGTCGTGGTGGAGGTTCCGCTCGACTCCGGGGCAACAGCCGTAACATTCCCGACAATGTATATCGCATTAGTCACGCCAATACCCTGGAAGTAAAGCGCCTTACTCATGTTGCCACCAAAGACTGTAAGAGCAGTGGCGTATATAATATCGGTCGTCGTTCCGCTCCGCAGATTATCGTCCATGTAAACGCGGATCTGGTACTCGCAGTTGGAACGGTAGGTCAGATCAAAAGTCGGATTGGAACCCTGCTGCAGAATAACGCCAGTGGTACTAGGAGCCGCCGAAGCGCTCAGATCGCCCGGAATGCTCCATGTGCCGAGGTCGGTGAACTTGTAGATGCCGAACTCGTCGTAAGCGTCGGCGAAGGCAGAACCGGTGGTATCGACGACGCGAACATGCATGTCCCAGGTGTACGGGTCATTGAGCGCATTGATGGTGCTCTGAGACTCCGCAACCCATGTCCCAGTAGCACTATACCTATTATCGGGAGCCGTGTTGGCACCCTCCTGACCGGCGGAGCCGTTGTGCACCTGCTGCTGCGGAGCAAAAGCGAACTGAAGAATACGCTCAAAGTCATTTACATACTGCTCACTGCAGACAGACGGGAAGAACTGAACCTCCCCACTGACGGGATACTGAATACTCCATGCAGGGGTGCCTGTGCTATTGTCATACTGGAAGTGGAACTGAAGGTTCTCATTCCCAGCTACCTCAGCACCATAGACCGAAGAGGCACCAAGATTGCCACCATCATACCACGCGTACACATCCACTGTGTCTATATCTGCCCAGCTGAGACCGCTAACGGCATCTCCGTAATAAGCGTCCACCTCAACATAGTAGAACTCATCAGTGGCACTGCCCTCATCAACATTCAGCTGCCTGTTCAGATAGGAATTCGCAGTG
>Ga0190313_1001689_pt1 | contig 11649 bp, 8 predicted proteins | sample 4870071011_MG_FD_169989 | JGI IMG/M metagenome (GOLD analysis project Ga0190313, IMG submission 169989) | Hydrothermal vent sediment bacterial communities from Southern Trench, Guaymas Basin, Mexico - 4870-07-10-11_MG | ecosystem: Environmental > Aquatic > Marine > Hydrothermal vents > Sediment ...
TCTCCCATTGATGGACGCTACCGTAAGGTAGCAGGGGAACTTGCCGATTATTTTTCAGAAAGCGCTTTAATTAAATATCGACTTCTTGTGGAAGTTGAATATTTTATTGCATTGTGCAGGCTTCCCATACCCCAGCTGAAAGATCTGGAGAGTAATCTCTTTGAATCAATAAGAAATATCCATCATAACTTTACCCTGGAAGATGCAGAGAAGATTAAGGAGATTGAAAGTATTACCAACCACGATGTTAAGGCCGTGGAATATTTTTTAAAAGAAAAATTTGATGGGCTTGGCATCGGTAAATACAAGGAATTCATTCATTTTGGATTAACTTCCCAGGATATTAACAATACAGCTGTACCAGCTTCATTAAAAGATGCCTGGCTCCATGTGTTAAAGCCGGCACTGGAAGATGTTATTTGTACCCTTGAAGAAAAAGCTGATGCGGGCAAGGATATTCCCATGCTTGCCCGGACCCATGGACAACCCGCGTCTCCCACTATGCTCGGCAAAGAAATCAATGTTTTTGTTTACAGGCTAAAAAAGCAGATTGAACTTATTAATCATATACCTTTTTCAGCTAAATTCGGAGGGGCAACAGGAAATTTTAATGCCCACCATGCGGCCTATCCTCATCTGGACTGGGTCGCCTTTGGAGAAAATCTGGTTAATGAAATTTTGGGTCTTCACAGATCAAAGTTGACTACCCAGATAGAGAACTATGATAATTTAGGAGCATTTTGTGATAATTTAAAGCGTATTAACACAATCCTCCTCGATCTTAACAGGGATATATGGACCTATATTTCGATGAATTATTTCAAGCAGAAGATTATAAAAAATGAAGTTGGCTCTTCTGCCATGCCCCATAAGGTAAATCCCATCGATTTTGAAAATTCAGAGGGAAATATTGGTTTTGCAAATGCAATTTTTGAACATCTTTCTGCCAAGCTCCCTGTTTCAAGACTCCAGCGGGATTTAACAGACTCCACAGTAATTCGAAATCTCGGAGTCCCTTTTGCCCATACTCTTATTGCCTTGAAATCCTTGAAAAAAGGTTTAAATAAACTGGTGGTGAACAAAGATGCTATTTTAAAGGATCTTAATGACAACTGGGCAGTTGTTTCTGAAGCTGTTCAGACAATTTTGCGCAGGGAAGGATATCCTGAGCCCTACGAAGCTCTTAAATCCCTGACCCGTACAGGTTCGGTAATTACCAGGCCTGTGATGGAAAACTTTATTCAAGGGCTCGATATTTCAGATGGGATCAAGGAAGAATTAATGAAAATTACACCTGAAAACTATACAGGGATATACGGAATTAAAAAAATATGAAAATGCCCCCTGCTTTTCCTAAACCTGCTGCCACACTTATTTTTTTACGGGATGGTTCTGACGGGCTTGAAACTTTTATGCTTTTAAGGGATCCCAAGGCTTATTTTGCTCCCGGAGCCCTTGTCTTTCCAGGAGGACGTCTTGATGAGGGTGACAGGTCAAAAGCATTGCGTGATTACTCTGACGGTGCATCCGACCTTGCTGATGACAGGTTCTCTCTTTATATGACCGCAATCCGTGAAGCTTTTGAGGAATGCGGCATTCTTCTGGCACGTCCTGTGGGGGAAAGGGATATTATTTCCCAGGATCGTCTTAAATCCCTTCAGCCTTACAGGGACTTATTGAACAGGGGAAAAATCTCTTTAGGTGAGTTTTTGAAATCTGAAAAAATAATCCTGGCATGTGACAGGTTAACCCCCTTCGCCCATTGGATCACCCCTGAAAAATTACCGGTCCGTTATGACACCTTTTTTTTCCTTGCCAAAGCTCCGCCTGACCATCCTGGACTCCATGACGGCTATGAATCTGTTGATTCTTTCTGGACAACTCCAAAAAAGCTAATTGAAAAATCGGATGCCGGAAAATATTTTCTCATGTTTCCCACCAGAGCCAATGCTGCAAAACTCGGAGAGAGCAATAATGTAAAGGATGCAATTACAGCGGCCAGGTCATCAGATATTATTACAGTGATGCCGGTTGTTGAAAAGCGTAAAACAGAAACCTATGTTGTAATTCCTCAAAAAGCGGGATACACAGTAACTGAAGGGCTTTTGGCGGTCCCCTAAAATGAAAAAAAAAATCACAGCATTTGAAAAAAGGATAAAAAGGCAGGTTACATCGAGAAAACAGAGGTTTTTTGTTTCAGTAACTCCTGGCCTTACAAAACTCTGTTTTAATGAACTTAAATCCCTTGATCTCTCTTATGATGAGATATCAATAACCTCTGGAGGTGTTGAATTTTCGGGATTTCTCCATGACTGTTACCTCGCAAATCTCCATTTGCGAACTGCCAGCAGAATTTTAATGAGAATAACAGATTTTAAAGCTTCTAATTTTAGAACCCTTGATAAAAAAATTTTAAATATTCCCTGGGAACTCTATTTAAAACCGGAAGTCTCCCTTCAAATCTCTGTGAGCTGTAAAAGCTCCAGGCTTTATCACAGCGGGGGGGTTTCGGAACATGTTGAAGATGGAATCCATAAAAGACTTTCAGCAATTTTTAAGGAGACCAGGATCGGTTTTGACAAAAATAATCTGCAGATTATTTTTGTAAGAATTATTGACGACAGGGTAACAATTTCGTTTGACAGCTCAGGAGAAAGCCTATACAAACGGAACATAAAGACAAGTTGGAGTGCTTCTCCTCTTCGTGAGACCCTCGCATGTGCTGCACTTCAATTTTCAGGCTACACAAAAGACATTCCTCTTATAGATCCCATGTGCTCAGCAGGAACTTTTTCTCTTGAATCTGCTCTAATCGCTACGAACACTCCTCCTGGCTTATATAGAAGCTTTGCATTCATGAACTGGCCCTGTTTTAAGCAGACCAGATATAAACAGATTCTAAGAAAAGCCAAACAAGAGATTGTATTATCAAAAACTCCATCAATCTTTGCGTCGGATAAAGATATAAAATCAACATCTGCATTTTCAAAAGCTATTAAGGGATATGATTTTTCGGAACTTATCAATATTCAGACCAGGGATTTTTTTGAATTTTTGCCGGAAAATTTGACTGATAAAAAAGGACTTGTGGTTTTTAACCCCCCATATGGCCTTCGGTTAGGTTCCATCAAGGAGAGTGAAAAAATATTTCTTTCCATAATGGATAAACTGGGAAAAGATTACAAAGGGTGGCGGTTTGGAATAATTGTTCCGCAAAAAAAAATGATTAAAAAAATACCTTTTAAATCCGATTCCCACCCTTTTTTACATGGAGGCCTTGAGCTTTATTATTTAACTGGAAGGGTTTAACTCTGGAATACTAAATTTACTCTATTACAGAGTTAAAACCTTTGGTACGCGTACCACGAGCTTTTAAGAAAATTATTTTGGGTCATTATCAATTGTAAGATATATTCCAGTATTATTTTCTCTTTGCTCTCTTCCCAAGATTAATTTCAAAAAAAGCCTGTGTAAGTATGCCCCTCAGGTTTTCTCCTTCCATCCTTACGAAATAAACTATCTGACAATCTATATCTTAACACTCTCTAAGGTGTGAAAATTATGGAAGAAAAAAATTCTGTGATGATATTGATTTTTTTATTGGGGGGCGAAAAGTTCGGCATTGAGATTTCTGGTGTTATAGAAGTAAATAGACTTCCCAAAATCCTTCCCATCCACAGCACTGATAATTCCCTAATCGGACTGATAAATTTTCATGGTGAAAGCGTTCCTGTTGTAGCCCTGGATAGATTTTTGAACCTGGCCTCCAATGGAATTGAAAAAAATGGAATTGAAAAAAAAATTTTTATTGCCTTACGAACAAAAAAAAATCCCATCTGCTTTTTGGTGGATGGCCTGGCAGGTTTTGAAAAGATAATGGAAGAAGAAATAAAAAAAGATAGAGACGCTCCTTCCATGCCCAGGGTTGATTATTTAAAATTTGTATGGGTCAGGTCTGATGTAATGATCCCGGTTCTTGATCTTAACTTTTTAACGGAAATAACAGTAGAAAAAGGCTAAGGGTTCGCTAAAAACATATGACATTACCGATAACAAAGAAAGAATATAATAATATTTCAAGTCTTGTCATGGAAAAAAGCGGCATAAGGCTTGGGCCGGAAAGCTATAAACGTATGGCCATTATAATAAATGAGAGGGCAAGAAAAACAGGGTTGAAATCGCCGCATGCGTATGTTGGCTATCTTAAATCAGGCAAAAACAGCGTTGAACTGGACTGGCTGGTGAATGAGATTGCTGTTCCGGAAACCTACTTTTTCAGAGATAATAATCAATGTGACGCCTTACGATATTATATTTTGCCGGAGCTTATAAAATCCATCAGGAAAAAGCGGCTTCGGATCTGGTCAGCAGGCTGCTCCACAGGTGAAGAAGCCTATACCATAGCGTTTATTCTTACACAGGCTATTTATGATTTAAACCTGTGGGATATTGAAATAATCGGTACGGATATTAATAAAAACTCCATAAAAAAATCGAAAAACGGTGTTTACACAAAAAATTCATTTAGGGGAGTAGAAAAGGGATTAATCAACAGGTATTTTCATAAAACCGCAAAAGGGATGATGATTAAAGAACCTGCGGCAAGACTTGCTGCTTTTGAACCATTTAATATGAAACTTGATAAAGGAGGCAGATTCCCTGATAAATATCGCGGGTTTGATATTATTTTCTGCAGAAACGTTCTAATCTATTTTGAAGAAAAGGTGAGCAGGAATATCATAAACGGATTCATTGATTCTCTTAACCCAGGGGGATATTTTATTACAGGTCACGCAGAAGCATTTCTGCTTCCCAGGGAATTTTTTCTTCCTCTCCGGACAAATGATACATACATATATCAGAAAAAAGAGAAGCATTCCGAAAACAGAATAAAAAAATCGGAGACCAAAGATGAAAACCTCTCCCCTTTAAGTGCAAAGCTTCCTTTAAATAACCTTGCAGCAACTGATCCGCCAGGCAGCCCCAAGGAAACAGCTCAAGGGATGGAAACAAAAAAACGGGATTCATATGATTCGGCTTACCAAAATGCCCTTGTTTTTTATTTTCAGGAAAAATACGCAGAAGCTTCAGTAGAGCTTGAGAAATTGACCTTTTTACATGATGTTGATGCCATGCGCCTTGCATCTTTAATAAAGATAAACCTGAGGGACTTTGATAATGCCAGGGGCTATGCCGAGAAAATGCGGGGAAAAAATGAATTTTTGCCTGATGCCTATTATATTGAAGGCCTTGTTTATGAAAACGAGAATGATTATGAACGGGCCATAAAGGCATATGAAACAGTCCTTTTTTTAGACGATAATTTTTTTCTGTCCCATTTTAGGTTAGGGCATCTGTATGGCACTTCAGGGAGGAATAAAGCGTCTGCCCGCGCTTTTAAAAACGGGTTGGCTGTTATAAAAAACCAGGACGATGGCAGAATACGGATACTTTCGGGGGGATTTACAAAAAAGACTCTGGAAGATATCTGTAAAAGAAGAAATTTATTAAACCCATACTCATAAATTTTAAGTGCTTTTCCCATGGAAAAAGTAAATGATAAAACAGGATAGATATCGTAAATTCGCAAATTTGTTAAGAGAATTAAAAAAAACCTCTGAACTTTCCATAGCAGAAATTATGGAAGAAAAGGATGGCAGTTCTGAGAGATATCTTATTTTTTCCATGGGAAAAGAGTCCTTTGCATTACCTGTAACACAGTTGAGGGAAGTTCTTTTAAATAAACTGATTGTCCCTGTGCCTGGTGCTCCGGCTTCTGTCCATGGAGTGGTGAATTATATGAACAGGATTATATTGGTAACCAATATGCATAATTTATTTCAGATACCATATGAAAAAAAAGATAATCCCTTTCTTCTGGTGACCAGAGGTATTAATTCTGAGTTAGGGATACTCGTTGACGGCCTTGTGAATCTTACCACAATTGATCAGGAAGATATAAAACCAAAAATTTCCGGTCAGAATGAATTTGTCAATAGATTGACCAGAGGAGAGATTTATTACAGGGAAAAACTGGTGACACTTCTCGATTTAAACAGGCTTGATTAGAAGCGCTTGCTTCAATTAAATGGAGGGATTATGTTTGAAAACTTTAAGAACTTAAATTTAAAACAGGCTTTTAAATTACTTGTTCTGCTCGTCTTTTTTTCAGGAATACTCGTTATTTTTACTATATTAGAGGTTGCAAAGACTGCTGATTTTCAAAAATTTGCTGGAAAACATGCCCAGTTTTTTGGTCTTTTTAGTCTCCAGGTGGAAAAATTAAAACATATAGACTCTCCGGATAAATATTCCCGGGAGATAAATATGATTTTTGATCTTAAATCAGATATTCCCGGTGATATGGGGGCGAACCTGCTCTTAAGCAAAATAAAATCTATCGCTCAAATGCCTTTGGCCAGAATAAACTTTTTTGAGGGGTTAGCACTCAGGGCGACGGGCTTTGGGGATGCCTTGACCGTAGCGGGTGATAATGTAAGTATAATTATTGGGATGGAAAAAATAATAAAAGATTACAGGAGCCATAATATTTCCCATGATAAGCTTTTAAAGGAGATGGAACTTTTTTCAGAAAAGATGGTGGAGGACTGCAGGGTATTCAGCGATATAATTGATGAAGTTACTAACCTTGTTTCTGCAATATCGGCTGGCCTTGTTACGATTTTACTGCTTCTCCTTACGGGTCTCTACTGGTATATCTACAGGTCGGTGGTACTCCCTTTGTCCCATGTTAGAAATGATATTCATACTTCTTCAGGGGAGCTCCATGCAAATTCAAAACAACAGCTCCAGTCCGCATCGCATCAAACATCGTCAATGTCCGAAATAGGTTCAGTTATGCAGGAACTTGTAGCCACGTCAAAGCAGATTTTTGAAACTTCCTCAAGGGCCACAGTGCTATCCAAAGATACAAATAAAGCTGTTGACAATGGACATGCATCCATTGATCAGGCAATGGCCGGGATGAAGATAATAAAAAAAAAGGTGGAAATCAGTGCGTCCAACATGCTTTCCCTTGGAGAAAAATCCCAGCACATAGGGGTTGTTCTCGATGTAATAAACGAGCTCTCACAGCAGATGACAGTTCTTTCCTATAATGCCACCATTGAGGCGGCAGGAACAGGGGAAATGGGTAAGAGATTTATGGCTGTGGCCGACAGAATCATAAAGCTTGCGGAGCGGAGTGTTGAATCGGCTAAAGAAGTAAAAACTATTATAGAGGATATACAGACCGATTCCAATAAAACGATTATGTCAACAGAAGATGGCATTAAAGCTGTGGAAGAGGGAATCCTTTTTTCCCAGGAGGTAAAAGGAGCTCTAAAGCGGATAGCCGATTTTACAGAGCAGGTAGTGACATCCATAGATGAAATTAATCTTTCGGTGAATCAGCAAAAAACCGCTATTGAGCAAGCCGCCTCTGAGGTGGGAGAGATTACCCAGCTGGTGCAGGAGACAGAGGACGGGGCAAAGCAGGTTGCAGATGCAGCCACTCAGTTGCTTGATATGGCTGCGACCCTGGAAAAATTATAGGGCCCATAGGCCATTTTAAAAAACCAGCAGTTTTTGTTCAGACACTAAAATTTAATCATCAATTCTAAGAGATAAAGATTTTCAGCATGAATGATCCATATAAATATTTCATGATCGAAGCTGATGAACTTATTGAAAAGATTAACAGGGACATTCTTGAGTTTGAAAAAAAAACTGAGGATCCGGATCTGTTAAAAAGCCTCTTCAGGTATGCCCATACCCTAAAAGGGGCGGCCCATGTGGTGGGTCTTTTAAATATAAGCAAATTGGCCCATTTAATAGAAGAAATCTTCACCAGAACAAGAGACTATAATCTTCAGATAACAAAGGAGATGGTTACCCTGATCCTTGAAACTCTGGATCTGATAAAAGATATTATTGGGATTGTAAAGGAGGGCCAACCCGAAAATTTAATCGATATCACAGAGACACTGGAGAGATTTAAACTGGTTGATAAGGTAAAATCCCCTCTGGTGGACATAAAAAAAACGGAACAGTCCCTGGGGTTTGCCAGTCAATTTGGGAAAGAAACGCAACCCGTAATACATACTAAAAAACAGGAAACAGCCAGAATTTCTCTGCTGGATATTGATGATTTGATGAACCAGGCCAGTGAGCTTGTTATAGGCGCTATAAGGATGGAACGGCTTTACACCTCTTTTAGAGATACAGCAGTATCATTTGGTAGACTGGCAGAGGTTTATCGTAAAGCAAAGAGAAAATTTGAGACTACTCCGGAAATACTATCAATAAATAAAAAGTCTTCGGATTTTTTTAGTAATTTGCCCCGGCAAATTGATATGGAATCCCTTTATTTAAGTTTGTTTGAAAATACAGCAATCCTTGACTCAAATGTGGAAGAATTAAAGCAGATTTCAGACAGCATATATCAGATTATTTACAGGGTCAGGTCAATAAAGGTTTCAGATATGTCCCATTACTTTAAGACAGCTGTGAGGGATTTATCTGTAAAATTAAATAAGCAGCTCGATATTGCTATTACCGGAGATGATGTTGAGCTTGACCGAAATCTTTTGGAAGAACTAAAAGAACCGATTAATCAAATCATCAGAAATGCAGCAGTCCATGGGATAGAGGATGAAACCTCCAGGCTGGCCAAAGGGAAGAATATAAAAGGGCTGATCAAACTGAATTTTGAAAAAGCAGGTGATTTTGTACATATTATATGTGAAGATGACGGCTGTGGAATAAGTGTTGAAAAAATCAAGGAAATAGCCATTTCAAAAGGGCTTATAGACGAAAAAAGGGGTGCTGAAATTGAAAACGAAGAAGCCCTTTATTTAATATTTGCTTCAGGGATCTCTTCAGGTAAAATTATTACTGAATTTGCCGGAAGGGGAGTCGGGCTGGATATAGTAAAAAACAGGGTCGATTCCCTTCGTGGAGAGATCACCATTGATACTCTGGAAGATAAATTTACCCGTTTTTCAATAAAACTTCCTTTAGCATTAAATATGATAAACGCTTTTCTGGTGGAAGTATCAGGGGAGCAATTTCTCATACCCCTTAATATGGTTATTAAAACAGGTTATCTTTCCCCCGGCGAAATAGAATCTGTAGCAGGAAAACATGTAATCAATCTCGACGGATCTCCTGTATCAATTGCCCGTTTAAGTGAAATCCTGAATTTGGGTGGGGGTGATTCCCTGCAGAAAAAACCGTTTATTCTATTAAAATCAGGGCGTGAAACAGCTGCATACTCAGTTGATTGTCTAATGGGGGTACACAGGATTATTATTAAAGATTTGGGGGGAGGCTTGAAAAATGCCCCTTTTATCCTTGGCGGGGCCATATTAAGCTCCGGAAATCCGGCGCTGGTACTCAATATTGCCGCATTGTTCAGGCAGACTGCTGAATCCAGCATCTTCAACGGGCAAAATATATCTGAGGGAAAAGCCTCTTCACAGGATCCACATATTCTGGCGGTGGACGATTCATTAACCAGCCGCGTTTTGCTCAGCGGTATTCTGGAAGCTGAGGGGTACCATGTTACTTGTGCAAGTTCAGGGGAAGAAGCCCTTGAATTTATAGCAGGTGATAAATATGATCTTATAATTTCCGATGTGGAGATGCCGGGGATTGATGGATTCCAATTGTCGGAAAGGATAAGGGCTGATATTGAGCATAAGGATACTCCTATTATTATAGTTTCTGCCCTTGCAAAGGATGAACACAGAAGAAAAGGTATTCAGGTGGGGGCACAGGCATACATTGTCAAGGGAGAATTTGACCAGGGGCTTTTTTTGGAAACTGTCAAAAGGCTGGCGGGATAACCTGAACCATTACTATATTTTTACAGCAGTGTCCGGTTAGAATCTTGCGTGAGGGGAGTTTAATTGTTTTTGTAGCGTATTTAATAAATTTCGTAGAATTTCTTAGTGCAGCGTAGCCAAAAAATTGCGATTGTTTGAGTGAGGCACGAGCGAGTTTCACAATTTTGGCGGAGCAAACTTAGAAATTCAAGAAATTTATTCGCAATAGCGGAAAAAACAATTAAACTTTCCGTATTTTATTTCTTGCAATTTTTTAACCGTACACTACTGATATTTTTACATAATTCATTTTACGTGGTGATTGCTACAAAATTATATATGAGGTTTGGAAATGATCAAAGTGCTTATAGTCGACGATTCTTTGACAATAAGGAAAAAGATTGCTGAAGTTGTCGCAGGAGATCCTGAATTTGCAATTGTTGGTGAAGCCTCAGATGGCAAGGTTGCCATAAGTTTGCTGAAATCTGTCTCCCCCGATCTCATCATTATGGATCTGGTAATGCCGATCATGGATGGACAGGAAGCAACAGAAAAAATAATGGCCAGCCGGCCTATTCCAATTCTTATCCATTCCTCATCCGCCAATCGTGGTGAGGATTATAAGACAATGGATGCCCTTTCCGCTGGAGCCCTCGATTTTCTGGAAAAAAATTCTGAAAACTGGGAAGAGGAACTTGTATTTCGGATAAAAAGGGCTGCCAGGATAAAGGTGATTACTCATTTAAATAAAAAAAGAAGAATTGTAAAAAATGTTGATTTGTTCTTAAAATCTCCGTCCATCTCAGATGAATATAATTTACTAGTAATTGGAGCATCCACAGGGGGGCCCAAGGTGGTTCTGGATATTTTATCCAGGTTCCCGTCAGATTTTCCGATTCCCGTGGTTGTGGTAATACACATGACAGGATCATTTCGTAATTCTTTGTGCGACTGGCTCAACAATAACACCAGTATTGATGTCATAATTCCCGATGATGGAGAACCTTTTATGGGAAAGAGTGGAATTGTTTTTATGGCTCCCCCTGGAAGACATCTTGTTGTGGAGGATGGATGTTTTAGACTCATCTCCTCTCCAATGGTAAATTTCTGCTGCCCATCCATTGATGTTCTTTTCGAATCTGTCGCAAAAAATAGGGAGATAAAAGCGATGGGAGTACTTCTCACCGGTATGGGAAAAGATGGAGCAGCAGGATTAAAGGCTATAAAAGATAATGGCGGTTATACCATAGCCCAGGATGAAGCCACCTCCATTGTATTTGGGATGCCGAAAGAGGCCATTGATATTGGCGGTGTCACAAGGGTGCTCCCTGCTTCCGGAATTTCAGAAGAAATAATTAATCGTTTAAAGGTATGTGGATAAATATTGATCATGATAAAATAGTGAGCAGTGTCCGATTAGAATCTTGCGTGAGGGGAGTTTAATTGTTTTTGTAGCGTATTTAATAAATTTATTCGCAATAGCGGAAAAAACAATTAAACTTTCCGTATTTTCTTTCTTGCAATTTTCTAACCGGACAATACTGTAAAACTTGTGAGACAAATTAGTAATTACGGTGTCTATTATGTTCAATCTTAAGGGTAAAACAGTCCTTGTGGTGGATGACAGCCTCACCATCCGGATGCAGGTAAAGGATATGCTTGCAGCGGAAGGATACAGGGTTATGCTGGCCAAAGACGGTGAGGCATGTCTTGATATTTTAAAAGAGAGCATCCCTGATATAATTCTGCTGGATATAGTTATGCCCGGGATAAACGGCCTGGAGGTCTGCAAAATTATAAAGGGGAATGATCAGTTGAAAGA